>Ga0209085_1001302_pt1 | contig 15757 bp, 46 predicted proteins | sample C_131016_EF_Meta_FD_187310 | JGI IMG/M metagenome (GOLD analysis project Ga0209085, IMG submission 187310) | Freshwater microbial communities from Lake Croche, Canada to study carbon cycling - C_131016_EF_MetaG (SPAdes) (version 2) | ecosystem: Environmental > Aquatic > Freshwater > Lake...
ACTCGAACGTCCTCATGAACTCGAGGAGTAAGTCAGGACGACTCATGCGAGTACCGAGGTGAACGTCGGATATGAACACCGCCTTGTACTTGATCAACTGTATCTCCACGTCAGCTCTTAGTCCACGTCCCGACAGACTACCTGCTGGCCGACGTAGTTGCCGTACCTATCGTAGACGTCTATGCGCTGACACACGCGCTGTGGATACTGGGGATAGTAGTACCTACGATCGTACCTGTTGTCATACCTGTGATCATGACCCATCTCATTCAAGATGGCACCAGCAAAGATACCACCTACGAGTGGACCTATCCACTCACCGCCGGCATGAGCTACCTGCGGTAGGACCAGTCCTGAGACCAGAGTTGTAACCAATAAAAACTTCTTCATCTTATCACCTCTTATAAGAGAGCCAACTGTCCCTTATTTATCCATTCTTACAACAAGTGACCTTGGCGACCTTGCGGAAGTTAGCCGCACCCATCTTGCGGACGTCGGCGACCTTGATCACCATGCGGAGCGAGAGCTCGCGGAGGGTGTTCTGCTCGGTCTCGATGAACGACATGACGTCGGCTTTCTCGAGTGGAGTGAGACCAGACAGGAGACCTGCCTCGACGACCTGACGGATGCGAACCATGTAGTCGCGCTTGGTCTTCATGGCCAGATCGATGTAGTGCGACCGAGAGACCAGAGCCTGAAGGTGAGGAGCCAGCTTGTGACCGCGATCGATGAGGGCGTCGAAGTCGAGGTTGGTGATGAACACCACGGTGCCCTTGAAGTCGAACGACCGAGGCATGCGCTCACCGGTATCGTCGTCGATAAGGGAACCCTCAGCACGCCAGCCGACTCGACGGACGCCGGTGGTGTCGCACACGGCCTTGAGGAGGTTCAGGGATACATCGTCAAAGAACACCGAGTCGGCGTCGTCGAGTACCAAGACCTGACCTGGAGACGAGTGCTGGAACAGGAGCTTGTACAGGCCGGTGGCACGGACGAAACCCTTGACGAACGTGTGGTTGTCACCGGTCGGGTCGAGCCTGAGGAGTGTCTCCTCGACGGTGTGGGACTTGCCGAGACCAGCTGGACCGGACACGATCATGGACCGGCATGAGCCCATGGCACAGGCCTCGGTGAAGGTCGACAGCACGTCGAACCGGTCGGCAATACGCGACCAGATCTGCATGTCGGTCTCGGTCTGAGTAGCCGGCTTGAGCTGGACTACGTCGAAGGCCTTGGCTGGGGAAGAAGAGCGAGCGGCACGGAAGCCGGCTTTTGGAACACCACGTGGCATTGAATTTTCCTTTGTTTTGATCATATAGTTATTATATCATAAGAAGATTAAATGTCAACAGGTATTACGCGGCGACCTCCATCAGCTCAGCTTCCATGGCAGAGTCGAGCTCGTTCGCGAGCTCGCGGTACTCGCTGGCGATCTTTCGGATCTCGTACTGAAGATCCTCGACGTCGTAGAAGTACTTACGCGAGCGACGAATGAGCGACTCGAGACGCTCGGCGATATCTACTGACTCATTGACTGTCATGGTGTATCCCTTAGTTTTGATCATATTAAGATTATATCACAAGTGGATTAAATGTCAATAGGCCAGCGGCATGGCAGGTATGATCAAGAAGCATGGCTCTTTTCCATTGCGATGGTGGTACCACCGTCCGGATGTCGATGCTGGTACACCACTCGGTACCCCAGAACGGAGTACCGGCGGATCATCTTGTTCAGGTGGTTCCACGACTTACCGGTGAAGGAGACTCTGTTGGACATGTCAGATGCCCTCGAAGTACCGGACGTCGGCCTCGGTCGTGTAGGGATCGTCAGCTTGGAGACGAGCCGAGAGAGCCTCCGTGAGGCCGTCGATCTTGGCGAGGAATGCGTCGGCCAGCCCGTACGACTCGGCGTCCATGGCCACCCCGTAGTTGAGCTCCATGTGGTCGAGGGCTTTGCGGAGCTGGTCCACCGTGAGGTCTGAGTATCTGCTCATCTGTTGTCCTTTCATCATCATAATAAGATAGTACCACAGTTCGGATTAAATGTCAACCGAATAGTTCCTCGAGAGCGTACTGACCGAGGTCGGTGTACTCCTTGGCTCCCCTGCGCTTGAACGACCAGTGAGTACCGTCGAACACGTAGAGGTAGTCGACGTCCCCGTAGTTACCCTCGGCATAGTGGAGGGAGTGGAAGTCTCGAGAGCCGACGTCGGTCTCACCTCGGTCGCGACCGTAGGCCAGACACCAAGTCTTGTCGGTCGGCAGGTTGAAGTCCTGCTTCTGACCTATCTCGAGACCTAGGGACGAGAGGTCGCCGAGCTCCATCAGGGACTCGACCTTCTCGAGTGTATTCCAGTGGCGGAGGAGCGTCATGCCTACACCCTCGACGTACCCGTCGAAGTGGCAGTAGATCGCGGTGATCTTATCTTCCCTCTTGAGGGCGATCATGGAGCGTGTTGACATATCAGGCCGCCTTCAGCATGCTGAGTGGAACCATGTAGGTGTTGTTGACCGGAGAAGTGACCTGGACCGTGGCCTTCTTGACTCGGATGTTCATGATCTTACCGAGGTAGTCGACACCGCGGTTGGTGAACCTGACGTCCTGACCTGGCTTGAGGGAGTACTTGGCGACCTTGGCCAGCTTCTCGCGGCGGAACTTGATCGCCTCGAGGAGGTTGTTGATCTGGTCGTGGTCGGCGTCGAGGGTAACGAACGCGAGGACGGTCTTGAAGTCTGTCATCTGATTTTCCTTTGTTTTCATCATAATAAGATAGTACCACAGTTTGGATTAAATGTCAATAGGCCTAGCTCTCGACCTGAGTCGGCGACCTGAAGAGCACCGACTCGTGGATGCGGAAGTCGACACCGGTGTAGTTGTGCTTGACCTGCAGGCGCCCGTACTCGTGAGCCCCAGCCCATGAGTCGAACACCATCGGATAGCCGACCATTGGGCCCGGAGTACCGTCGTTCTTGACGCGGTGGAAGGTGAGGACGAAGTAGCTCATGCGTCGTACTCAGCGGACATCTCGAAGGCCTCGCGGATGACGTCGGACATGCCACCCTCCTGAACCCCACCCTCTCGGATGAGCCACGCGATGAGATCGAGCAGCAGCTCCTCTCCGGCGACCTCGGACAGCTCGTCGAACAGCTTCGACTCTGACTCGTTGAACTCGAGAGGGATGGTGACCTCGATGACTCTGTTCTTCATTGGTATGCTCCTTGTTTCAATCATTAATAAGATTATATCACAAGAGGATTAAATGTCAATAGGCCAGCGACATACCTGCCATGCCAGAAGATCATACCTCCTCCGAGAACGTGAACACCCACTGGCCGACCGGGCTAGGCCTACCCATGTCCCTAGGTAAGGTGAGTGGCTTTACTCCATACTTACGGATGAGCATGGCCAGATACACGTGACCCTGACCCTCGGTGAAGGTATCCCTCGATCGAACTACTGTCTTCTTTACTACCTTCATAGCTTTCTACTCCTACCTATCCAAGCACCTAGGTCAGCACCGACCTCTTGCGAGGCTCTACCAGTATTAAGACCAGTACTAAGACCAGTATCTCGACCAGTATTAAGACCAGTATTAAGACCAGTCTTACTCTTATCCCTAATATACTGACCAATAGCCTCACGTATACAAGCAGAGGGATCCTTATTCTCTGAGTAGGCTATTCCACTCAGCGTCTCGTACACCATCTCGTTCAGTCTAAACGACACAATCCTACTCTCCATACCACGCTCCGTAGTATAGATCGCAGTGCTCTCATCGTACTTACGGTTCTTCCGCGTTCTAGTCTCTTTTTTTCTCATGGCTCCACACAGCTCGGCTCTACCTAATACTGAACCTATTTAGTAGAACTGTAATACAGTTTTGTAATACAAGTCGGCGTCACCGGTGTTGCCACCAGCTCGCCGACCTATAGCTCTACCTGCGTTCTTTCTACTAGGGAGAAAGCATGATCTGGAGATCGACCTAGAGAACGACCTAGAGATCGACCTAGAGATCGACCTAGCTCTCAGCTGTACGTGCGAACCTCCGCGAAGTAGACGTCGAACCGAGAGCCGTGCTCCGGACGAATAGTTTGAGCCGAGTAGCGCCAGAGGTGACCACCGCGACGATACATCGAGGCGAACTCTGAGTTCTTACCGAGGCGAGCTCGAACCAGAACGCGATACCGTGTCTTGCAGCGAACCGGCTTACCAGTCTGAGCTTCACTGACGATCTCGGTGGCTTTCTGCTCGAGGCCCATGAGCTTGGCCTTGACCTTGAGCTCGGAGATACGGGAGTCGGTGACGTCGGTCGTGGTGAACCGGTAGGCGGAGGTGCGTTGAGTCATGGGTATTTCCTTTGTTTCATTCAATATAGCTATTATACACGGATTGGATTAAATGTCAACCAAAAAGACAACCTAGATCACGACCAATATCGCAACCTAGGTCGTGGCCAGTACCCTATCAGGCGACCAGTTCTTCATGGCCTTCCAAGAATTCCTCGATGTGACGAGCGACTCGACTGTCCTCGATGGAGTAGAAGGTGAACTCTCCGAGGGAGAATACACAGTCTTTACTGACGTACTCGAAGCCGCCGTAGTACTCGAGGCCTCGCTTACCGTGAGAACCCTTGGTAGCTATGCAGTCTTCACCGATCCAGATGTGGCCGCAGCGGGGATCGAGGCCGGCCCAAGCGGCGGTCACGTAGTCCATCTGTTCGACGTGGTCGATGGCAAGGTCGTTGGCCTTGTCGATGAGGGAGGAGATGTCGGTCATTGGGGTTTCCTTTGTTTTGATCATATTAAGATAGTATCATGAGTTGGATTAAATGTCAACCGCTATTTGGCATGGCAGGTATGCCGAGAAGTCATGGCTCCTCCCCGAGAGAAAGAAGCGCGCATCAGAACCATTCTATCATAAAAAAGAATTAATGTCAACTACAAAAAGAGCGCATGGTGCCCGTTCCCATCCTCGCCCTTCCTTCTTTGGATTAAGATTATACTACCATAGAAGAGAATTAATGTCAATAGGCCAGCAGGGGAAAAGGAACTAAACCCCCGCTGGCCTCGGCGCGGCCTAGTCAGTCCCCACTGACGGTGGCCGATCTCTTCAGATCTCCCATGATGGCCTGAGCCTGCATGAGGAGCTTCAGCAGCTGCTTCTGGGCCTCACGCTGGCCTCTGTAGGCTCCGGAGGCGTAGTCGTGCTGGTTGATCCAGTCGGGGAGAGGGGTGGCGACGTCGAGCTGGACGGCCTCCACCATGTTGTTGAACCACCGGATGTCCTCTGCTAGTATGTCTCTCATTGGTTGACGTCCTGAAAGTACTCGGTGATCGCTACCACGGCGAAGAAGGCCAGGAGCGGGAGGATGAAGATCTCGTAGGCGTAGAAGACGGTGAGGATGGAATGCATGTCACTGTCCCTTCGTCAGGAGGTCGCGGAGGAGGTAGAAGGTGGTGAGCATCTCGTCGAGCACGTTGATCTCAGTGATCTGTGCCTCGGTGGGACGGGTGAACGTGTCGAGCATGGCCAGACGCGCCTTCATGACGCCGATGCGGTAGGAGACGAGGAGGGTGGGGTCGGCGTAGATCTTGTCCATTGCGGACATTGCGGTCTGAGTCATGGGGGTTTCCTTTGTTTCGATCATATTAAGATAGTACCACAGGTTGGATTAAATGTCAACCTGTCATATCCTCGGCGTTGGCGATAGCCTCCTCGACGATCTCATCGACCGGGATATCACAGCCGAGCTGCTCCTGGATGTACGACTGGAGGGTGCCGGCGATGAGCTCCTCGATGAGAGCGCGATCGGCGGATGAGCCTGCGATGGCTGCTAGAACTTCAGCGGAGAGGGGGAAGTCGATATCGACCGTGAGAGAGATGGTATTCATGGGGATTTCCTTTGTTTCGATCATATTAAGATTATATCATAAGTGGATTAAATGTCAATAGGCCAGCGGCATGGCAGGCGTGCCAAAAAAGCATGGCTCCGGGGTTGACAAATATGCTGGTTTGTGTATAATAGCTATATGATCAAAACAAAGGAACACCACATGATTAAGACGTCCATCCTCATGGAATCCATCGAGTGCGTAGGGTACGCCCACTTCACCGCGCTGGCCTCCGACCTCAATTGGAACGCCGACTTCCAGCCCGACTTCGTCGACGTCGAGGGGCTCGGCAACGGGAACTCCCTCCAGCTGGTCGCCGTTACTAACTTCGGCATGGTGAAGTCCCTCAAGTACAGCCAGCCCGGAGCCTTCCTCTACCTCACGGTGATCGGTGCCTGAGGCATGCCAGTCCGGCATGGGAGGTATGCCTTGACATTTAATCCAGGGCGTGTTATACTAGTTATATGATGAAAACAGGAGAAAATCACATGAACGTCACAGTCAACTACGAGGACTTCGCGTCCCGCGTCGCCCAGAACGGCTTCACCCCGTCCCAGTACTCCAAGTCGGTGTACTTCGCCAAGACCCCCAACGCGGGCACGGTGGCCCTGAACCTGAACAACTTCACGTTCACGGTCGGCGTCGGCACTAAGCACCTCGAGGTCATCACGGCCGCGGTCGAGGCGGCCGGCTGGACGGTGGTCAAGCGCGTCAAGGGCTGGTCGATCGTGGCCATCGACCCCTCGGCTCAGTGCCAGGACGCCGTCCTCGGTCAGTTCATGGACGTCGTCCTCGGGGTGATTGCGGCGGTACCCGCCAAGGCCGAGAAGATCAAGACGGTCAAGATGTCGACCATCGTAAAGAAGGTCGGTAAGTCGTTCGCCATGACTCAGGCCATCAAGGCTCGCAACCTCGAGACGATGAAGGCCGTCGCTCAGGCGCTGAGGGCTGCCTGATGCACGACACTCTGGCATGCCTCGTGATGGACTACTGCGAGGCTAAGAACATCGACCTCTGGCCTTACGTCGAGGGGTTGAAGAGCGGCGGGCCTCTGGACGAGGCGCTTCTGGCCACGCTGATCAGGTACCACAGGGAGTGGATGCGATGATGAAGATAGCGTACACGCTGATGGTCGTCTTCGGCGTCCACGGCCCGATCGTCAAGCACGACTACGGCACCCAGGCGCAGTGCGAGCGCGCTCTGGCGCAGGTGAACTCGATGATAAAGAGCAGCCCCGATGTACAGGCCGCGTGCCTGCCTCCTGGAGAGTGAGTGATGGATATCGTTGAACGTCTACAGGAATTGATCGGCGTCTATATTGGCGATGCTGATATTGACGAAGATTTGTTAGATGCAAAAACAGAGATTGAGCGACTGCGCCGTGACGTAGATCGCATGGCATGCCTCGCCATAGACAACGCCAAAGATACGTTACGGCTGCAGGAAGCGCTGCATCGTATCAGCCTTGGATCACAAGATTCTGGCACGACTAAAGAACCACTGGGTAGAGAAGCGCGCGCCGCGCTGAAAGACGGAGAGTGATATGACTAATAGAGTAACCCTACCCGCCGGACGGTACCTCATCGGCGATCTCTGCTATCAGGGCGAGATCTGGGAAGAGATCTGCGGCCGCGACCACGGCGTCACTGAGGACGGCCGCCACTTCGCGTGCATGTTCACCAAGTGGGGCGACGGTGAGTACCCCGATCAGGACGGCCGCGGCTTCATGGTCGACAGCGGCACCATCGGCGTCATCCAGTACGACGGGCCGTCGACTTCGGACAGCATGGGCCGGAGCTACGTATTTCCAGAGCCCTTCGAGGTCTACTCGGAGGACGGGCTGCTGGTGTTCGGTGAGGTGCGCATCCAGACGGGCCCCCTAGAAGAGGGTCGCGACTGGGGCATGGAGTGGTACGACACTAGCATGGAGCTGGAGTGATGGTAGAAGAGTGGTTCTTTAAGAACGAGGTCAAGATAGGATTGAGCATCGCCCTCCTTAACTTCGTTGGCGCTGCGCTCGGGTTCGTCGCGGGCAACTACGTCAACGCCGTCATAGGGTTGATCCTAGGGGTGGTCATAACGTGGTCGGCCCTCAACGTAGGGGTGAAGTGATGCTAGAGATCGGACCCAACCTACTCGTCGCCATTCAGGCCATATGTTCAGTGCTGGGTGGCGCTGCGTTTATGTTTTTCATGTATGTACTAGTGAGGGATAGCTAATGACTAAGATCGTATACAACGGCAGCTACGGCGGCTTTGGGCTGTCAGACAAGGCAGTCGCTCGCTACTGGGAGCTCAAGGGGCTGCCAGTGCACGACGCCTTTACTCGGTATGTGCACGACGCCTTTACTCGGTATGATCTGGAGGAAGATCGTGCAGACCCCATCTTGGTGCAGGTAGTCGAGGAGCTGGGTGAGGAGGCAGACACTGTTTTCTCTAATTTGCAGATACGCGAGCTCCCAGAGGGGACTCTATACCGCATCGACGAGTACGACGGCAGGGAGACCGTCATGACGCAGGACGAGTACACATGGAGGGTGGCGTGATGGGTGCAAGAGAGGACATACACGAGCTGCGTGCCGTCATAGCTACGCACGACGTGGTCTATGGAGACAGGATCAAGGAGCTCGAGTCCGCAATCCGTGAGATCCTTTCCCAGATCGATCGGGGTGGATCAGGTGGTAAGGTATTTGCTCGGGATTATTGTATCGAGCGTGCAAGAGCTGTATTAGGAGATAAGTGATGAGCGGCGGACACTTCAACTACGACCAGAACAGGATCCTATACATAATCGAGGACATCGAGCGTCTCTTTGAGGGAGATGTAAGGTATAGCCCTGAGACCATGGTGGAGTTCGGTGAGGCCATACGCGCGCTGAAGATCGCGTATGTGTATGCCCAGCGTATCGACTGGCTGGTGTCTGGTGACGACGGTGAGGACACGTTCCACGAGCGCCTCAAAGAAAATCTATATAGGATCAAGTGATGAACGATATCTTTATAAGACTCGCGCTAGATGCGGGGTTGTTGAACTACGTAGACCACGAGACGCCTAGACACTACTTCATTAATGGCCATGCCGAACAAGAAGATGTTGAGAAGTTCGCCGAGTTGATTGTGCGGGAATGTGCTAGATGTGTCACTCAACCTACTATCCAAGCAGCAGGACAGACTGATATCGCTATCCAAGCATTACAAGATGTTTTGGCGAATGATATGAAGGCATACTTTGGAGTAGAGTGATGATGCACAGCACGTACGACGTACACAGAATACTAGACTGGGTCGCCAGTCGGCCTGCCAATGAACACTTTAAGCTAGACACCGTATACAACCAGCTGGCCCCGATCAGCTTTAGCCTAGTCGACTACATCCTTGATCGGGAGGTCGAGAGGGGCAGTATATATAAGAGTGGCCCGACGGGTAAGTACTACATGAGAAGGGATTCAAACATGATGAGCGATACTGAGAAGCGTCTGAGCGATCTCGAGGTCAAGTACAAGTGGCTCGAGGGCGTAGTCGCTAAGGCGCCTAAGAAGCCGCGCTTGTGGACGCCGTGGCTGAACAGCAGGGTGTCTGAGGTGCCCCGCGGCGTCATGGTGGACGTCATGCTCGCAAAGGGTGAGGTCGTGCCCCTGTTCCCCTCGAACGAGATGTTCTGGTGCGACAACCTCCCCGACGAGGACAAGATCGTGGCGTGGCGCGTTGCGGACAAGAACGGCGGCTACGGATGGAGCTGCCCTATCGGGATGAAGGACTGCGCGCGGAACTGCGGGGACTACGGCTGTGGAAACTGACGAGCGCGCGCGGCTTCTGGTAGAGGGTCCCGGCGGCATCATGGAGATGAAGCAGACGATCGCCGACAAGGAAGCCGAGATATCTCGACTGCGGCGTATTATCGTTGATCTTCTTGACGATGGCGACGAGACCGACCGCGCGGCCGCGTACGCTGCTTTAAATCGGCCGGATCCGCGCTGTTGACAGATAATAGAGAGTGTGGTACGATATGAACAAGCGGAAGCTGGTAACTTACAGAGGAGAGTATAACATGGAAGACAACTACAAGGTAACAGTATCCCTATCGTCGAGCACGGTGGGATCCACAGATGAAAAATTTCCCGATAGTACCGTCATAATTGAGTTCGACGCGACAGACGCCCACATGAGTGTGATGCTGCGTAAGTTCCAGGAGCTCCTGAATGCCATGGGCTACGTGACAGACGGTCGTCATCTCGGCCTCATCGACGGCGACGAGGACTACTGATGAACAGACGCAGCTTCTTTGCCTTCCTGCCATTGGCCCCTCTTGCATTAGTTGCAGAGGGTGCTAGGGCAGTGACGGCGTCTCAGGCACCACCCTCCCACGCGGTCAATATGACGTTGATGGGGGCGGCATCAAAGAACAAGAACGAGCTCATGTACCTCAGCAACGGGCCCGCGACAATTGCCTTCCCCCAGAGCGACCCTACAAATCAAGTGGCGATGGCGGTCGGTGAGGACGGTGAGCTCTGGCTCAAGGGCAAGGACAAGCAGTGGAAGCGAGTCGTCACCGAGTAATAAATAGTGGATGCCAGTCGAGTGCTACTATCTCGCGCTGCAGTGGGATAGTACTTCATGGGTTCGACATGAGATGTGTCAGTTCGCTAGACGAGAAGACGGTGTAGACGGTGTTTATATTGGTGCGCGCATCGAGTTCAGACCGATAGAGTCCATGGATCAGGGTAGGTGCCGTGACATGGAGAAGACGACACACGCGCGCTATAAGATAGGTGACAGGGAGTGGGTATGTCTGGTGAGCTCAGGTACGCGGTAGTCTGGAAGACGGGTATCCACAGCCGCAGGATACTATGCACGCACCTCGATCCAGCCGTGGATATGTCTAGGCGCACTCCGGGCTCCAGTGTCGTAGAGCTAGAAGAACCGATACCGTACTCAGAGATGACTGTCAACAGGGGCGTAAAGCGAGATCGCTATCCAGAGAAGGTGTATAGATAATGAAGAATGAAGTTGAAGAGTGGGCGCAGAAGTTCGTTGATGAGTCGGACTACGACACCCGCCTCGCGATCACCGCTTGGGTGATGAAGAACGTAGTCGACCACGCGGAAGAGGGTGGTTCGTTCAGGTACCTCATATACGATCGGCTCGGCTTCGACATGGACGCCTACGTGCCCTTATATCAGGCCGGCGGCATGACCATCACGAATGAGTTCGACATCAAGAACGCCGGCGCCATAAGAGAGCGCGTCAGGGACAAGAAGATCAGCGATATGAAGGACCTCGTCGGACTGTGCGACGAGCCGGACTGCTTTAAGTCGGCGAGCTGCGGCTGGCCGTCAGATGAGGGATATAGGCACACCTGCCGTGATCACATGGAGAAGAGAGATGTTTAATATTACTATTAGCGATGAGAAAGCCGACGCGCTGTTTCGTGAGATTCTTATTCAGGACTACCGCGGTCTCAGGGACGATATCAATAGGCTGGAGGGCCAGAAGAATATAGACGCGCTGGACGCAGAAGATCTCGCCAACAACAGGAAGTACCTCGCTGCCATGGAAGGCATCATGGAGTACTACATCTTCGACTGGCAGAAGGTGGTGGCATGAGAGTCGGGTTCACCTGCTCGTGCTTCGACATGCTCCACGCGGGTCACGTCCTCATGCTAAAGGAGGCTAAGACCGCGTGCGACTACCTCATAGTCGGGCTGCAGAGCGACCCTACGCTCGACAGGCCCGAGAAGAACAAGCCTATCCAGGGTCTGTTCGAGAGGTACACCCAACTCAGCGCCATAAAGTACGTCGATGAGATCGTCGTGTACGACACCGAGTTCGACCTCAAGAACGTTCTTAGGGCTCTTCCCATAGACGTAAGAATAATCGGCGAGGACTACCGCGGCCGAGAGTTCACGGGGTGGGATCTTCCGATCGAGATCTACTACAACTCGAGGAAGCACGACTACTCCACTACGTTCTTGCGCCAGAGGGTGAATGATAGGTTGACAGTTAATCCGAGTTGATATATAATATTAATATGATCAGTGGAGGATATTATGTCTGAATATAAGTACGCAGTTAAGTGGGACGTCAAGGTTACCACCCCTAGGCACAGTCTCTACGGCATGCTCGTCACAAAGTCGCGTCAGTTTCCAGACGTATCCTCGGCGACTAAGTTCGCCATGGCTATCCAGTCTAAGCTACCGTCCGGTGAGCTTCTCATCGGCAAGCCAATTCTGGAGTCGATATGATGCAGGCCTCGTATAAGTACCACGTCGGTCAGCGCTTCTGGGTACCACGTGTCAATAAGGTATCCAGCGTGGAGACCATAGAGGTAGACGGCAGGGAGTATAGGCGCGAGGAAAATAAGTACTACCCTAAGGTGAGAGAGAAAGAGATCACGGAGGTGACCATAAATCTCTCAAAGCTAGGCTCTGTTGTATCGTATGGCATAGTCAATATAGTCAATACAGACAATCTAGAAGACTGGCCGTCGTACATCGACGAGGATCAGATCAACTGCCGTACTAAAGAGGAGGCCGAGCGCGATGCGGCAGAGGCCGCGGCTGCCGGTAGGAACTGCTACGACTACTGAGGTCCCTGCTCTACGGTCTTCTTGGATTCTTCTAGGAACTTCTTGATAGACCCCATGCTGTTCTTGCAGGTGGAGTTGTTCTTCTGCAGGTCGACGATGAGTCTCGCCGTCTGTATATCAGTGAGCGTATCCGCCTTGGGGTAGTAGACCACCGTGGGGCAGTTATACATAGATTCAGACGGTAGGATTACGGTGTGCTTCGTCGTCGTTATCGTCGGTGATAGGGACTGACAGGCGGTGAGGGCGAGCATGGGTAGTACTAAGAGCCTCTTCACTTCTTTGCTCCGCTTATCTGGTTGACAGTGTTCTTTAGTATGATGGACGACGGCCTGTCGGCTTTCTTGGCCTCAGCTGAGCTCAGGTACGTGTTGATGTCCTTGAGCTGCCTGTTGATCTCGTCATTCTGCTTCGTGAGATCCTCTGCTATGCTTCGCTGCTTGTCCTCGACGGCGGACATCTTGCTCTGAAAGTCCTGTTGGTCCTTTATGACCTGCTCGAGTTGTTTCTGGTTGAACTCAAGTAGAGCCTGCTGCTCTACGCTGTGCTTCCAGCTGTAGTACATCCCAGTGACTAGCCCGCTTACTAGAAAGAAAGCGGCGATGTACATGGGTATTCTAGAAAGACCAAACATATCAAACCTCCAGTTGAACATGAGTATTTATAGGAGTTAAAAATGAAAGTAGAATTCGTAGAAGAGAAAGAAGACGGCTCGGGTGTATTCACCTTTGACTTCACTGAAGATGAAAAGAACGCGCTGCTTCGCTATGGTATCGTCTCTATCCTCGAGAAGGCAGTCGAGGAAAACAAGTACTACGCGCAGGACGGAGTATACTACGCGTCTCCTGCTGAGACAGAAGAGTCCAGCGATGAGAGTTAATATCGGTCCATATAGAACTTGGTGGGGTCCGTATCAGCTCGCCGATCTCCTGCAGCGCGTCGGAGTCAACGAGGATCGCTGTCATCTCATCGGCGAGTGGCTGGCAGACACGTGGGTAAGCGACTTGTGTCAGTGGGTAGATAGCAAGAAAAAGCGCAAGGTCGATATTCGCATCGATAACTACGACATATGGTCGATGGAGCACACTCTTTCTCTCATAGCCCTACCCATGCTCAAGCTACTCAAGGAGAAGAAGCACGGCTCGCCTTTTGTAGACGACGAGGACGTTCCCGAGCACCTCAGGAGCTCCGCCGCGCCGCCTAAGGAAAATGAGTGGGATACAGACGAGCTATTTCACGATCGCTTCAGCTGGGTTCTAGACGAGATGATCTGGGCTCACGAGCAGGTTCTCAATGACGACGAACACAGTGAGTACTACGACCCGTACGAAGATGGTGAGGACGTCGTATCAAATCACACGTTTCTGTCAGCAGCAGAAGCTCGCGAGATGGGAAAGTTCAATCAAGATAAATATAAGGCGTACAATGATAGACTCAACAACGGGCTCACGCTCTTTGGAAAGTACTATCGCGGCTTATGGGACTGAGCTTATGACACCTACGGTAAGAAACATCCAGGTTGTAGACGAAGAGATAATCATACAGGCTGCAGAGCAGTTTGGAGGAAATAACGCGTTCTCTAATATTCTTGGTGTGGCGAGTGAGTATAGAGAGGCAGAGATGACTCCTATATTCCTGTGGGATATCGACGCTAGGAATGTCTACTGCGTTGCTGCAGAGACATTCAGAAAAAAGTTGCACTGAGCCTATTGACAAAGTAGGTCTCAGTGCATATATAGTATACGTGGGCTGCCACTAGGGGCTCACTATACATCAACCTTGCCTAACAGGAGGTCTTAAATGACAAAATGGAATACATTCAACGTCGACTCAAAAACTTTCGACGATTTCTTCAAGTTCTCAGAGAAGTACTACGTTGGCGTAGATAAGTTCGCCAAGCAGTTCAACGAGACAGCCGCGCAGATGGCTAACACCGCTGTTAACTCAGCTTATCCCCCCTTCAACTTAAAGAAGACTGATGATAACGTCTATGTTATCGAGATGGCAGTTGCTGGATTTGGAAAGCAGGACCTTGAGATGACACTCGAGGAGAACAAGCTCATCATCAACGGCAGCACCACAGTCGATACTCTAGTCGCAGATGGAATTAACCAGACATTCATCCACAAGGGAATCTCTGATCGCCCATTTACCCGCACATTTACTCTCGCTGATAACGTCGTAATCAACAATGCAGCGCTGACAAATGGTCTTCTCAAGATTTGGCTTGAGCATATTATTCCTGAAGATAAGAAACCAAAGAAAATCAATATTGAAGATACTGTCGAGCCAAAGACAGCCAGAGATACAAAGCAGTTTCTAGCCGAGGGAAAGTAATAATGTCCAAGCTAATAGAGAACGTCACCTCATGGCTTAATCGCCAAGAGCGAAAGAGGAAGACCATTCGCGAGTTGAGCTATCTTAACGATAGAGAACTCAATGACTTAGGAATCAATCGCTGTGATATCCACAGGATTGCACTTGAGATCACAAGATAATGTGGCCCTATACTGTAGACGAACTCGTAATAATTAACGGTAAATAACTTAGGGGGGAATTTCCCCCCTATTTTGCTAGGAGATCCAAATGATAACTAAAGAACTGCTCAGCTCTCTTTTTCCCGCCACGCACGATAATATACTAGAGAGCTATATTGAGCCACTGAATAACGCATGCGAGAAATTTGATATCAACAACACCAGCAGGGTAGCTATGTTTATCGCGCAGGTCGGTCACGAGTCAGGCGGACTCAACGTCGTTCATGAGAACTTAAACTACAAGGCAGAAGGTCTCACTAAGATCTTTCCTAAGTACTTCCGCGATGCAGATCCTAGTGACTACGCGCACCAGCCGGAGAAGATCGCCAACAGGGTCTATGCAAATCGCATGGGTAATGGGGATGAAGATTCTGGTGATGGATATCGCTATCGCGGTCGCGGCTTGATACAGCTCACAGGTCACGATAACTACCAGCACTTTGCAGACGGCGTGGGTATGTCTCTCGATGAGGCAGTACAGTACCTCGAGACTCCAGACGGCGCTGCTATGTCGGCCGCATGGTTCTGGAATACGCGTCATCTCAACGACCTCGCAGACGCAGGCGATATTGTTGGCTGCACTAAGAAAGTAAACGGCGGAACAATCGGACTAGAAGATCGCACGAGACACTATGAGAAAGCTCTATCACTATTGGGTTGACAAGTATTCTAGAATGTGTTATACTATACAATGAGTTATAAGTGGAGCATACATGAACTTCTATACGCACGTGCATATCAGAAAGA
>Ga0209085_1001307_pt1 | contig 15709 bp, 18 predicted proteins | sample C_131016_EF_Meta_FD_187310 | JGI IMG/M metagenome (GOLD analysis project Ga0209085, IMG submission 187310) | Freshwater microbial communities from Lake Croche, Canada to study carbon cycling - C_131016_EF_MetaG (SPAdes) (version 2) | ecosystem: Environmental > Aquatic > Freshwater > Lake...
TTGCTCAATGGCCAAAACAACGCCATGCCTGCATGGAAGCAGTTGAGCGACACCGACATTGCCGCGGTGATCAGCTACACCAAAAACAATTGGTCCAACAAGACCGGTCAGCTGGTACAGCCCGCTGAAGTCAAAGCCGCCCGTTAATCGCAAACGTTGAATAGGAACACATCATGAGCGCAGTTCTAGATCCTCACGGCCACGTCCATGGCCACGACGACCACCACGGTGCCCCGCACGGATGGCAGCGGTGGGTATTTGCTACCAACCACAAAGACATCGGTACCTTGTATCTGTTGTTTGCGTTCACCATGTTGATCATCGGTGGAATTTTGGCTTTGTTGATTCGCGCAGAGTTATTTCAGCCCGGTTTGCAATTGGTCAACCCTGAGTTGTTCAACCAACTCACAACCATGCATGGCCTCATCATGGTGTTCGGCGCCATCATGCCGGCCTTCGTGGGTTTTGCTAACTGGATGATCCCTTTGCAAATCGGCGCCTCAGACATGGCCTTTGCCCGCATGAACAACTTCAGCTTCTGGTTGATGATTCCTGCCGCTGTCATGTTGAGCACCTCGTTCTTTCAACCTGGTGGCGCTCCTGCTGCTGGCTGGACGCTCTACGCGCCATTGACATTGCAAATGGGTCCATCAATGGACTCAGGCATTTTTGCGCTGCACTTGTTGGGCGCATCGTCGATCATGGGTTCTATCAACATCATCGTGACCATTCTCAACATGCGTGCCCCCGGCATGACCTTGATGAAGATGCCGATGTTTGTTTGGACTTGGTTGATTACTGCTTACTTGTTGATCGCTGTAATGCCTGTTTTGGCAGGCGCGATCACCATGACGTTGACGGATCGCCATTTCGGCACCACCTTCTTTAACCCTGCTGGCGGTGGTGACCCCGTCATGTACCAGCACATCTTCTGGTTCTTCGGACATCCAGAGGTGTACATCATGATCTTGCCTGCTTTCGGCATCATCAGCCACATCGTGCCTGCGTTTGCCCGTAAGAAGTTGTTCGGCTACGCATCGATGGTGTACGCCACTTCCTCAATCGCGATTTTGTCGTTCATTGTTTGGGCGCATCACATGTATGCGACTGGCATGCCTGTGACAGGTCAGTTGTTCTTCATGTACGCCACGATGTTGATTTCTGTGCCAACCGGTGTGAAGGTTTTTAACTGGATCGCCACCATGTGGAAAGGCTCAATGACATTTGAGACCCCCATGTTGTTTGCTGTCGGCTTTATCTTCGTGTTCACCATGGGTGGTTTCACTGGGCTAATTTTGTCCATGGCGCCTATCGACACGCAAGTCCAAGACACTTATTACGTGGTGGCGCACTTCCACTATGTGTTGGTTGCGGGTTCTTTATTCGCTATGTTTGCAGGCTTCTACTTCTGGTGCCCCAAGTGGACAGGTGTGATGTACAACGAAATGCGCGGCAAGATCCACTTCTGGTGGACATTGATCGCATTCAACGTGACCTTCTTCCCCATGCACTTCTTGGGATTGGCGGGTATGCCACGTCGCTACGCTGATTACCCCATGCAGTTCACCGACTTCAACATGATTGCATCGGTAGGCGCGTTCTTCTTTGGATTTGCGCAGGTGTATTTCTTCTTTTTCATCATCTTGCCAGCGATGCTCGGCCATGGTGAAAAGGCAGCGGCTAAGCCTTGGGAAGCTGCTGAAGGTTTGGAGTGGGAAGTTCCCTCTCCTGCGCCTTTCCACACTTTCGAGACACCTCCTAAGCTCGACGCTACTGCTACCCGCGTGATTGGCTAATTGCAATGACGCCAGAGCAACGTAAGCAAAACCTGCGACTAGGGCTGATTCTGGCCTCTGTCGCAGCTGTGTTCTTTATTGGCTTTTTTGCAAAAGTCTTGTTGTTGAATCGCTGATCGTATGGTGCCTTTCCGCCAAAATTTGGTGATGCTGAAAAAGCTAATCGTGGTTGCCGTGGGCATGTTTGCCTTTGGCTATGCCTTGGTACCGATGTACCGCGCGATTTGTGAATTCAGCGGTATCAATATATTGGCCTTGGGTGAGCGCGAAGTGTTTGGAACTGGCAGTGCCCGTGCAAAACCTACCAACACCCAAATTGATACCAGCCGCACCATCACAGTGGAGTTTGACGCTAATGCGCGTGGCCCTTGGATGTTCAAGCCTGCCCAGTCATCCATGCAAGTACACCCCGGTGAAATGATGACGGTGATGTACGAGTTTCAAAACGTGCAAAACCGGGTCATGTCTGCGCAAGCCATCCCCAGTTATGCACCGCGTCAAGCGGCGGCGCATTTCAACAAGGTGGAGTGTTTCTGTTTTAACCAATACACCTTGGCCCCTGGCGAGAAGAAGCAGTGGCCAGTGGTGTTTGTGATCGATCCAAAATTGTCAAAAGACGTGTCTACGATCACTTTGTCGTACACATTTTTTGAAGTGGGTTCTAAAACACCTGCTGCCCCAGTCGCGACTGCACCAGCAGATACAAAAATGGGGACTGGCGCTTGATCAATCTTCAATCTTTGAGGCGCTCGGTAGTTGCCGTCGCATGGTCGTTTTTAGGAATTCGCAAAAGCAGTGAGTTCGAAGAAGATGTCGCAAAAATCACACCTTTGCATGTGCTCGGTGTGGGACTTGTGGCTGGGTTGTTGTTTGTGGCTGGGTTGATTCTTTTGGTCAACTGGGTCGTTGCAAAGTAAAGAAGGAAGAAAAAAATGAGTAACACCTCACACGGCACCACGCCTTACTACTATGTGCCTGCACCCTCGCGCCACCCTGCGATGGCAGCCTTAGGTTTGTTCTTTGTGATCTTGGGCGCAGGCCAATGGATCAACGGTGCTGATTGGGGTAAGTATTCTTTGCTCTTTGGTTTGGCATTTTGGTTGTTTGTGCTCTATCAGTGGTTTGGTGACACCATCTCTGAAAGCGAAGGCGGACAATTTAGTCACAAAGTTGATCTGTCTTTCCGTTGGAGCATGAGTTGGTTCATCTTTTCTGAAGTCATGTTCTTCGGTGCTTTCTTCTCTGCCCTTTGGTGGGCGCGTTCCCATTCGGTTCCCATGTTGGGCAACTTAGAAAACGCGTTGCTTTGGCCAGACTTTAAGGCGGCTTGGCCAAGTGTGGTGGCTGGTGCCACTGCCTCACCTGCCGGCATCATCGAGCCTTTCCAAGTCATGACCCCATTCTGGTTGCCCACCATCAACACTGCTTTGTTGTTGAGCTCCGGCGTAACCTTGACCATTGCGCACCATGCTTTGATTGAAAACAAGCGTGAGACCACGATCAAGTTCATGTGGCTCACCGTTGCTTTAGGTGTTATCTTTTTGTTGGTGCAAGGCTATGAGTACAGCCATGCATACAGCGAAATGAACCTCAAACTCAGCTCTGGCGTTTACGGATCTACTTTCTTCATGCTTACGGGCTTCCACGGTTTCCACGTGTTCTTGGGTATGTTGATGTTGTTGATCATTACCCTGCGTTTACAAAAAGGCCATTTCACTGCAGACAAACACTTCGGTTTTGAAGGCGCTGCTTGGTATTGGCACTTCGTGGACGTGGTGTGGTTAGGCCTCTATATCTTGGTGTACTGGATGTAATACACGCATGCAAAGCGAACAAAGGCCGCGTGTGCGGCCTTTGCTTTTTGTAGAGTCACCCTTGGTTTTGTAATAGGCCTTAAAAAATTTATTGACCTGCTGCAATGCCTGTTGGATGTATGTAGCCAAGCTGCCAAGCAATCAATACGCAAATGAATAGAAAGATAGAGATGCCTACCCTCAGCCCTAAGGCTTTCACCATGTTTTTGGATCTGGGCTGATCACTGGGTCCCGCGCGCATCATGAAGATGAGCGCAGAGGCCAAACTGCCCAAGATGGCTAAAAATGCAAGTGCAACAATGAATTTCATAAACGCCATTATCTCTGCCCCGCGCCGACGCTCTTTGCTGGTCGCAACCATGGCCACTGTATTGGGTGTGGCTTTGACCCTGCGTTTAGGCATGTGGCAACTGTCGCGTGGTCACGAGAAAGAGGCGATGCATGCCACGATTCTTGCGCGCCAAGCGTTGCCGGCGTTAAACACGGTTGCTGTTTTAAAAGATAAGACTGTGTTCACACAATTGCATCAAAGCGTGCGTCTGGAAGGTCAGTGGTTGCCGCAGTTCACGGTGTATTTAGAAAACCGTCCCATGCAAGGCCGTTCAGGTTTTATTGTGTTGACCCCATTGCAATTGGATAAGCACACAACCGTGTTGGTGCAGCGTGGATGGATACCGCGTCACCAACAAGATCGCACTTTATTGGCGCCTATAGAGACACCGCAAGGTCAAGTAAATGTGAAGGGCCGCATTGCTTTGGGGCCGTCTGAAGTGATGGACTTGGGTGGTAAGACTAGCTCAACAGCAGATACAACAACAGCACAGTCTGCAAGGCAATCGTCTATTAGGCAAAATCTCAACCTCATTGACTACAGCCATGAAACTGGCCTCTCAGTGGTAGGCACTGTTTTACAAACCGATGCGGATGCAGAAGGTTTACAACGCAATTGGCCAGAGATTACTGCTGGCGTAGAAAAACACTGGGGCTATGCCTTTCAGTGGTTTGCTTTAGCTGTTGTGCAGTTACTGCTGTATTTTTGGTACCAATGGATCAAGCCCTATCGCCATGCAAGATAAAAAATCACCCGATACATCTCATCCACTTGGCATGACCGTCTATGACCTGCCATTGCCCGCAGAGGTCGCGCAAGCAGACTCCAAGCGCACCAGCATGGGACGCTTCAATATGCTGCTGGTCTTACTGGCTTGTGCGGCGCCAGTTGTGGCTTCTTACATCACGTATTACTGGGTGCGGCCAGAGGCACGTCGCAACTTTGGTGAATTGATTCAGCCTACACGCGCTATCCCATCGATAGAGGTCGAGCGATTGGATGGTAACAAGATAAAACTGACTGATCTCAAAGGCCAGTGGTTGTTGGTAAGCGTTTCAGGCGCAGCATGCGACGCAGCGTGTCAGCAACACTTGTATTTACAGCGACAAATTTTGGTGGGTTTAGGTAAAGAGCGTCCACGCACAGAATGGGTGTGGTTGGTCAATGACAAAGCCGAAGTACCCAATACCTTGTTACCCGCTTTAGAAGAAGCCACTGTTTTGCGCATAGACCCCAAAGCCCTCGCGCAATGGTTGCAGCCCGAAGCTAACAAGAAGCTAGAAGACCACTTGTACATGGTGGACCCCATGGGTGAATGGATGATGCGTTTTCCTGAACAACTCAATACAGAAGGGGCATTGAAAGCCAAACGCGATATGGAACGTTTGTTGCGGGCTTCCGCTTCATGGGATTTACCTGGTCGATGAACTCTCTATATAACTTCGCGCCGACTCTGCACCTGTTGATCATGGGTGCCTTGGTGGCTTCCGTTCCTTTGGGTTGGATGTGGTTGCGTCAGTCCTCTGCACCCACATCGCAGAGGGTGAAGTGGTTCACGCAACTGACCCTTTTCATCACTTTTGATTTGGTATTGTTCGGTGCATTCACGCGTTTGACGGATTCAGGCTTAGGTTGCCCCGATTGGCCGGGTTGTTATGGATTTGCAAGCCCAGTCGGTGCTGTCAGCGAGATAGACGCAGCGCAAACTGCTATGCCAACAGGCCCCGTGACGCACCAAAAAGCTTGGATAGAAATGGTGCACCGCTATATGGCAATGGGCGTTGGCGGATGTATTTTGACGCTCGCATGGTTTGCCTGGTCACAGCGGAATGAAGGCTCGAAGATCAAATTACCCATGCTTACTTTGCTATGGGTGTGTGTGCAAGGTGCATTTGGCGCGCTCACTGTCACCATGAAGTTATTTCCCGCCATCGTTACTTTGCATTTGCTCGGCGGCTTGGTGCTATTGGCCTTGTTAACAGTTCAAATCTATCAGCAACGGCAAGTTGCAACGATTGAACTCCCTGCGGGGCTGTATGGGAGTGCATGGGTTTGCGCTGCCATTCTCCTGTTTCAAATCCTCTCTGGTGGTTGGGTGAGCACCAATTACGCCGTCTTGGCATGCAACACCTTTCCCCAATGCCAAAACAGTTGGTGGCCAGAGATGGACTTTGTAAATGGCTTCACGATATGGCGGCCATTAGGTCTCAATGCATTGGGAGAGACCTTGACCTTTGAAGCACTCACTGCGATTCATTATGTGCATCGTTTGAGTGCTTACGTGGTTTTCATCGCATTGGGTGCTTTGGCTTGGCGGTTGCTGTCGCTTCGCCATGCCGAGCACATTGCAAAGGTCTTAGGTGTTTTGTTGCTTTTGCAGCTTTTAACAGGACTCTCTAACGTTGTGTTGGATTGGCCACTATTCGCCGCTGTGCTCCACACCGGCGGCGCTGCTGCGCTTTTCATCACCATGGTGTGGTTGCTGTGCGTAGCGCGTAAACTGAAAACTGTATGACTGACAACTTCTCTCTCATGACCCGCTTGCGCCAATTCAATGCGCTTACCAAGCCGCGGGTCATTCAATTAATTGTGTTTTGTGCCTTAATTGGCATGGTGCTTGCCGTACCAGGTGTTCCCACTTGGGATGAAGTGCAACTGGGACTGTGGTCTTGCGTGGGTATTTGGTTTGTAGCGGGTGCTGCTGCAGCCTTCAACTGCATTGTGGAAAAGAAGATTGATGCGGTCATGAAGCGCACTGCATGGCGTCCTACTGCAAAAGGCGAGTTGTCTGACACAGAGACCTTGATTTTTTCTGGACTGATGTGCGCTTTTGGTTCTTGGCTTTTATACGTGTGGGTGAACCCACTCACCATGTGGTTGACCTTCGCCACGTTTGTGGGCTATGCCGTCGTCTACACCGTCATCCTCAAGCCTTTGACGCCACAAAATATTGTGATTGGTGGCGCATCAGGCGCTATGCCGCCGGTGCTGGGTTGGGCTGCCATGACGGGTGATGTAGGACCGGAAGCTCTAATCTTGTTTTTGATTATTTTCTTATGGACACCGCCGCATTTCTGGGCGCTTGCGCTTTACCGCGTCGAGGATTACCGCAAATCGGGATTGCCCATGTTGCCCGTGACCCATGGCAATCAATTCACCCGTTTGCAAATATTGCTCTACACCATCGTTTTACTGGCTGCATGTTTGATGCCTTTTGTCTACCGCATGAGCGGCTGGTTTTATTTGGTTGCAGCAGTTATTTTGAGTCTTGGCTTTTGTGGCTATGGCTGGGCTTTGTGGCGCAATTATTCCGATGCATTGGCGCGTAAAACATTTCGTTTTTCACTGATCCATTTGAGTGTGTTGTTTGCGGCCTTATTGATAGACCACTATTTGTTATGAACTTCCAACGTCAACGTCGTCTCTTTGCTGGCACAGCAATTTGCATTGCCCTTTGCAGTTTGGCTTTAGTCACTGCGTGCAGCCCAGACAAGCCCAAATTCAATGCCATCGATGTCACGGGCGCTAACTACGCTAGGGCCTTTGCGCTAAAAGACCATACAGGCCAAGAGCGCAAGTTGACGGATTTCAAAGGCAAAGTGGTGGTGGTATTTTTTGGTTACACCCAATGTCCAGATGTATGCCCCACCACCATGACAGAGTTGGTAGAAGTTAAACGCTTATTGGGAGTCAACGGCGATAAGTTGCAAGCCGTGTTCATCACGGTAGACCCAGCGCGCGATACAGCCGAGTTGCTCAATGCCTATGTCACCAACTTTGACCCTAGTTTTGTGGCCTTGATTCCCACGCCAGAACAGTTAGTAGAGGTAGCCAAAGAATTCAAGATTTACTACAAGAAGGTAGACGGCAAAACCCCCACGAGCTATACCATGGAACATTCCGCCGGTAGTTATATCTTTGATGGCCAAGGCCAAGTGCGCTTATTCAGCCGTTATGGCAGCGGCGCGCAAGCGATTGCGCAAGACATCGCTGTCTTGCTCAAGCCTTAGGCGTACTCGGCGAGAGCTGCCTTCATCTTTTTCATGGCGGCAACTTCGATTTGACGGATGCGCTCTGCGCTCACACCGTACTCCGCTGCGAGTTCATGCAGCGTCATACCGCCAGATCCATCGTCTTGCACTTTGAGCCAACGCTCTTCGACCACGCGACGGCTGCGTTCGTCGAGCACTTCCAGAGCGGCTGCAATGCCGTCAGACGCTAAGACATCGCGCTGGTGGGCGGCCATCATGACCGTGGGTTCGTGGTTGGTATCGCTCAAGTAAGTGATGGGGCCAAAAGCCTCTTCGCCTTCGTCATTCGGTGTGGGGTCCAGCATGACATCGCCGCCGGACATACGCATTTCCATCTCCAGCACTTCTTCCGGTTTGACCTTGAGTTGCTTGGCAACGGCGTCTACCTCTTGCGGGTTGAGCGTGCTGCGGTGCATGTCGGAGTCACTGGCGTCTGCATCAGCTTTGAAGCCTTGCTTCATCGAGCGCAAATTGAAGAACAGCTTGCGCTGGGCTTTGGTGGTGGCCACCTTGACCATGCGCCAGTTTTTCAAAATGTATTCATGGATTTCGGCTTTGATCCAGTGCATGGCATAGCTCACCAAGCGCACCCCTTGGTCAGGGTCAAAGCGCTTGACGGCTTTCATCAGGCCGATATTGCCTTCTTGGATCAGGTCGCCATGGGGCAAGCCATAGCCTAAATATTGGCGGGAAATCGACACCACCAAACGTAAGTGAGAGAGCACTAACTTACCGGCAGCTTCAAGGTCATTCTCGTCTCTTAGTTTTCTGGCGAACGCCTGCTCTTGCTCTAAGGTGAGCATGGGCATACGGTTGGCAGCCGAAATATACGCGTCTAAATTGCCAAGTGATGGGACCAAGGCCCAAGGGTTGGTAACAGCAAGAGTGGAGCTAGTTAAAGTGGTCATTTGTAGTCCTTTCGGGTACTTATCACAATTTTAGCACTCTCTTGCAAAGAGTGCTAATTTTGTTTTTTGCGGCTAAATCAGCCCCCTGGCAGAGCTAATTTAGGGCGTTACTGCAGCAAGGCTTCGGCAAATTCCTGGGCGTTAAACGTCTCCAGGTCCTCCAAGGCTTCGCCCACCCCGATGAAATAAACCGGAACCACACTGCTGCCAGAGGCGGCGCGAGACTGTCCCCAAAGCGCGATTGCTGCCAAAACCCCACCCTTGGCTGTGCCGTCCAACTTGGTTACCACCAATCCGGTTAACCCCAAGGCTTCGTCGAATGCTTTGACTTGCGCCAGCGCGTTTTGTCCCGTATTGCCATCGATCACAAGTAACACCTCATGCGGAGCCGTGGTGTCTGCCTTTTGCACGACGCGCTTGATTTTTTTCAACTCTTCCATCAAGTGCAGTTGGGTTGGCAGACGTCCGGCAGTGTCTACCAGCACTACGTCCTTGCCACGCGCTTTGCCAGCGGAGACAGCATCAAAGCTCACGGCCGCAGGGTCACCTCCCGCTTGCGAGACGATATCCACCGAATTACGAGTAGCCCAAACGCCTAATTGCTCTTTGGCAGCCGCACGAAAGGTATCCGCCGCCGCCAGCAAGACCGAAGCACCACTCTCGCTCAAATGGCGGGTGAGTTTGCCTATGGACGTGGTTTTGCCGGCACCGTTCACACCGGCCACCATGATGACGGTTGGTACATGTTCACCGACGGTCAATGTTTTTTGTAAGGGGCTTAGTAATTGGGTGATGGCTTGTGCCAATAACGCTTTAACGGCAGAGGGATCCTTAGTCGAAGCGTCTTTCACGCGCTGCTTTAAGTCTTTCAGCAGATATTCGGTGGCGGCGACGCCGGTGTCGGCCATCAGCAGGGCTGATTCAAGCTCCTCATACAGCGCATCTTCGATACGCGTTCCAGTGAACACACTGCTAATGCTTTGGCCTGTGCGTTGCAGACCTTTACCCAAACGCTGAATCCAACTCTGGCGCGTCTGAACCGCAGCTGTTTGGGACTCAGCATTGGTGGGTTCTTGCGGGGATTTCTTCTTAAAAAAACTAAACATGTGCAGGGTTTCTAGAATCAAGCATTCTATGAAACACTTTGCGCGTCCCATTGCTTTGAAAGACAAGCCTTCCACTTTGCATAAAGATAAGCCTGCCACTGTGCACAAGGGGGCAGGTGAAGTGCGCATCATCGGTGGGCAATGGCGTCGAACCAAATTACCCGTAGCCAACAAATCAGGCTTAAGACCTACGCCAGACCGTGTACGTGAGACATTGTTCAATTGGTTGGGACAGTCTCTGCTTGGATGGAAATGCGCAGATATCTTTGCGGGTACCGGTGCTTTGGGCTTAGAGGCGGCATCGCGCGAAGCCAGCGCTGTTCAACTCTGCGAGCAAGACGCTGTGTTGGTGGCGCAACTGCAATCGCATATTGACCGTTTAAAAGCATCCTCAGTGCAAGTTCAGCGAACCGACGGTGTCTCTTGGATTGCCAGACAAGCGCCGCAAAGCTTAGATTTGGTTTTTATCGATCCGCCTTTTGAGAGCCATTTGTTTGAACCTGCGCTCAAAGCCGCCGCCCAAAGTGTCAAGCAAGATGCTTGGATCTATTTGGAAGCCCCCCAGAAATGGAGCGACGATGACTTATCGGTGCTTGGCTTGCAAACTTATAGATATTTGAAAGCTGGCAATGTCCATGCCCACTTGTTGCAGCGAATTGCATAATCGACATCGTACGCATAAGAAATTACAGGAGCCACTATGTCTGAACCCGTGATTGCCATCTATCCTGGCACTTTTGATCCCATAACTTTAGGGCATGAAGACATCGTGGCGCGCGCTGCAAAATTATTCGATATCGTGATTGTTGCGGTGGCTGCTGCCCACCATAAAAAAACCTTGTTTCCCCTGGATGATCGTTTATCTATGGCGCGGGAGGTACTGAAAAACAACCCTAAAGTGAAAGTCATGCCGTTTGACGGCTTGATGCGTGACTTTGTCAAAGAACAGCACGTCCAAGTGATGGTGCGTGGCGTGCGCATTGGTACTGACTTTGATTACGAGTTCCAACTCGCAGGCATGAACCGTCAATTGATGCCCGACGTGGAAACCGTGTTTCTAACGCCCAGCGCACCCTACCAATTTATCTCCAGCACTTTTGTGCGAGAAATTGCTTTGCTTGGCGGCGAAGGCGATGGCAATAACTTGGTGTCGCCAGCTGTCTATCAAAAACTCATGGCCTTAAAAGCCGCCAACGTATCCGCAAAAAAATGACCGACTTTTTATTGATTCGCCATGGAGAAACCAATTGGAACCGCGAACTGCGCTTCCAAGGGCGGATTGATATTCCGTTGAACGATATAGGTTTATTGCAAGCCCAACGTCTAAAAAAACGTTTCACGCAGACTCTCGAGCAGTGGCGTGCAGACAAGCGCGAAATCCATGGTGTTGTCAGCAGTGTTTTGCAACGCGCCCATCAAACAGCGCAACCCGTTGCCGAACTTTTAGGTTTCGAACCTGTTTTGGATCCTGGCTTGCAAGAGCAGTGCTACGGTATTTTCGAAGGACTGACCGCGCAAGAAATCAAGCTCCAATATCCAGAAGCTTGGGCCCAATGGTTGGCATTCAATTCTCAAGTAGCTGTGGAAGGCGCTGAAAGCGCGCAAGTTTTTCACGACCGCGTGATGCAGACGATGAATGAATTGGCCGCTCAGTATGTGGATGGACATGTGGTGGTGGTGACGCATGGCGGCGTGCTAGACATGGTTTGGCGTCATGCACAGCAACATACATTGGATGGAAGGCGCGTCTGCGATATTCCTAACGCGGGCATCAACTACGTCTCATGTGTCGACGGCCAATGGCAAGTTGTGAGTTGGGCAGACACCGCACATTTGGTAGATTTACCTCCTCAGCCCGTCTATCACCAGACGCAACTCAAGGCATAAGGCGTACGCATATGGCTTTGATGATCACCGACGAATGCATTAATTGCGATGTGTGCGAGCCAGAGTGCCCGAATGAGGCCATCTTCTTAGGGCCTGAGATCTACCAAATCAATCCCGATAAATGCACCGAGTGCGTTGGCCACTTTGACGAGCCCCAATGCGTCCAGGTTTGCCCTGTGGCCTGTATTCCCATACATCCACAACATTTGGAATCGCAAGAAACTCTATGGGAAAAGTTTCGTCGTCTGCAAAACCAAGCGACTTCTTAATTACGTAGCCTCTGGGCGAGGCGGCTTGGGTCTCGGTGGTTTTGCGGTGTGCACCAACTGCGTTGCCTTGACCATATCTCCAGCCAATAAAAAAGGTGCCGCAGTGCGCGCGCGGGAAATACAGTCTTCAATGGCGTTACGCTGGTCGGGTGCAGGTTTTTTGAGAACCCAATTGGCTACTTCCGCTTTTATTCCGGGGTGACCAATGCCAATCCGTAAACGCCAGTATTGGTCAGTACCCAGTTGGGCATGGATATCACGCAAACCATTGTGTCCCGCGTGACCGCCACCTAGTTTGATTTTGGCTTCGCCAGGCGCAATGTCTAACTCGTCGTGTGCCACTAATATGTCTTCGGCCGCTATTTTGAAAAACCGCGCTAAGGCACTGACTGACTTGCCAGACACGTTCATGAAGGTTTGTGGTTTTAGTAACCAGACCTGATGGCCTTGGAAGTTGGTTTTAGCAACCAAGCCGTGGTAACTACGCTCAACCTGAAAAGGCGCTTTTAAATCTTGCGCAATTGCATCTAACCACCAAAACCCCGCGTTATGACGCGTGTCTTCGTATTCGGGGCCAGGATTGCCAAGGCCAACAAGCAACTTGATCATGGGGCGAATTATCGGTGAGGATGAATATTGTTTTAGTCTTTGGTGGTCCAATAAAAAAGCCCACCGAGGTGGGCTTTGATTGCATACAAAAAGAATTTACTTTTTCGCTGCAGGTGCAGCTGCTACGGGAGCGGCAGCTGCAGCGGCGGCTGCTTGCTGAGGAGTTGGCTCCTCCTCTTTGGTAGCGACAACAGCTACCAACACAGGATTGGATTTGCCGTGTGTAACAGCTGCGACGCCAGCGGGTAAGGTGATGTCGTTGACATGTAATGAATGTCCTTTGGTCAACTTGCTCAAATCAACAGCAATGAACTCAGGCAGATCTTTGGGCAGGCAAGATACTTCTAGCTCAGTCATTACGTGGTTGATCAAGCAGTGGTCCAATTTAACTGCTGGTGAGTTCTCTTCACCGCTGTAATGCAGCGGAACCTTCTTATGCATCTTGGTATTGGCATCGACACGTTGGAAATCGATGTGTAGCACTTGTTGCTTGAAAGGGTGATATTGCACATCGCGCAATAACACTTGTGAACTGGCTCCGTTGAGTTCCATCTCCAAGATAGAGGCGTGGAACGCTTCTTTCTTCAAGGCATGCCACAAGGCATTGTGGTCAAGCTCGATGAGGTGGGGCTCACCTTTTCCGCCATAGACGATACCGGGTGTGCGACCGGTGATACGCAGACGGCGGCTCGCACCCGTTCCCTGCTTAGCGCGCTCAAAAGCGACAAATTTCATAACTAACTCCTGTAAGAGCCCACCGCGACCAGTGTGGCTCAGTTAAAAAAAGGTTGTTACCAACCCTGCTTGAATGCCTTCTGAGAGACCAGTGCTTAGAACAACTGGTCTTGATCAGAAAACAAACTCATGACCGACTCACCCTTGGCTATGCGTTGGATCGTTTCGGCGATCAACGGTGCCACGGTGAGTTGGCGAATTTTTTGACAAGCTTGCGCCGCGTCCGTCAAAGGAATGGTGTTGGTCACCACCACTTCGTCTAATGCATCGCCTTTAGCGATGCGATCAACTGCAGGTCCTGAAAAAATCGGATGGGTGCAGTACGCATAAACTTTTTTAGCGCCGCGCTCTTTCAATACTTCAGCCGCTTTCACCAATGTGCCAGCGGTATCGATCATGTCGTCCATGATGACGCAGTTACGTCCATCAATGTCACCAATCACATTCATAACCTCTGACACATTCGCTTTGGGACGGCGCTTGTCAATGATGGCCAAATCACAATTGAGTTGTTTGGCCAATGCACGGGCACGCACCACACCACCAACATCGGGCGATACGGCAATCAAATCGGTGTATTTTTTCAAATTTAAGTCACCCAACAAAACGGGCGATGCATAAATGTTGTCTACCGGAATATCAAAAAAACCTTGAATCTGGTCAGCATGCAAATCCATCGTCAAGACACGTGCAACGCCCACCGTTTGCAACAAGTCAGCCACCATCTTGGCGGAGATCGGCACGCGGCTCGAGCGAGGGCGACGGTCTTGGCGGGCATACCCGAAATAGGGGATGACCGCGCTGATGCGTTCTGCCGAAGCACGCTTCAAGGCGTCGACCATGATGAGCAATTCCATCAAACTTTCGTTGGTCGGCGCGCAAGTCGATTGCACGACAAACACATCACGCGCACGCACGTTTTGGTTGATCTCGACCGTTACTTCGCCATCTGAAAAACGGCCCACTTGGGCAGCACCAAGCTCAATACCCAGATGCTTGGCAATTTCAGACGCCAACGCAGGATTGGCGTTGCCGGTAAAAACCATGAAGTCAGGTGTGGGAGTCGACATATGACGGATGACCTTCGCTTCAAAACCAATGACGCTTGCATGCCGTCATGCGCAGAAAAAGATTTGGCAGGGGAAGAAGGATTCGAACCTTCGCATGCCGGAATCAAAATCCGGTGCCTTAACCAACTTGGCGATTCCCCTACACGGGTCAGTCGCCCAAGAGCCACTAACCGTTAACCGTTGCTGTCCATCCATTCGCGCAATGGATGAGACACCATATTGCGACAGATTTGCACTTTCCAGTTGTGTGGAGGAGTGACCACCACGATGTGCTCAGGTAATTGCGCAAACACTGCGCTGCCAGAGCCGGTCATGCGAGGTTTCAAACCAAGGGATTGCAGCCACTGAAGGGACATTTCTACCTCGGGACACAACGCTTGAGCCACCGGTTGCAAGTCATTACGGCCGAAGTCGTATGGCTGTGCAGCAAAGTCGGAAATTGTAGCAGTTTTGGTAGCCCGTTCTAGGTTGGGATGGCTAAAAATACGCGCAGTCTCTATGCCTGCATTGGGTTTGACGACCACGAAGCTGCTGGAGGGTACTAAAACAGGGCTAATTTTTTCTCCGATGCCTTCAACCCATGCGTTGTAGCCATGCAAAAAGAAAGGCACATCAGCACCTAATGCCAAACCCATGGGAAGTAATCGGGACATAGGCCAGTTCAATCCCCACAACTTATTCAAAGCGAGCAAGGTGCTCGCAGCATCAGAAGATCCACCACCCATACCGGCCTGAGCAGGAATTTGTTTGTCTATACGAATTTCAGCGCCGAGTGGGCTGCCACTGGCCGATTGCAAAGCGCGGGCCGCACGCACGATCAAGTCGTCGGCAGGCAAGGGGGTATGGAGGTCAATGCGTTGAATACTGCCATCTAACTTGACGTCAAAATGCAAAGTGTCGCACCAATCTACCAACATGAAAACGGATTGGAGAAGGTGATAACCATCCGCGCGACGTCCTGTGATGTGCAAGAACAAATTCAGTTTGGCTGGTGCTAAGACGTTGTGTAGCGATTGCAACATAGGCTTAGGGCGTGTCGAGTTTGATACGAAGAACTACCCGAGGTTCTGGCGATACGCGTCTGGCAACCAAGGTCCCCTCGGCTATCGCTGAAAGATCGGTTTGCCATCCTGGGGACGCAGTGGCATTGCCC
>Ga0209085_1001308_pt1 | contig 15706 bp, 18 predicted proteins | sample C_131016_EF_Meta_FD_187310 | JGI IMG/M metagenome (GOLD analysis project Ga0209085, IMG submission 187310) | Freshwater microbial communities from Lake Croche, Canada to study carbon cycling - C_131016_EF_MetaG (SPAdes) (version 2) | ecosystem: Environmental > Aquatic > Freshwater > Lake...
TGATGTCAATACACCACCTCCTCCACCACCTCCTGCTGGCCCATTAGAAGAATCACCACAAGCGCCACCTCCACCAACTAGAAGATAGTTAATGGGAATGTTTGCATAGTATTTTAGTTTAGCAAAAACCCCCTTTGAGGTTGTTCCCAAAATATACACAACATTAGAAACATCTGTTTGTTGAGCAAATGGAAGATTTATGGGCAATTGATTTGATCCATCTGCAACTACTGATTCTTGACCATTCCATGTCACAAGTGATGGATTTGATCCAGGCACTATTGGATATTGACTTCCACACCCACAGAAATTTGTTGTGCCGTCCATTGGTTATCGCATTCTACGAGCAGTCAAATAACAAGCAATACTTACGCTTCCAGAACTAAACAATGGAGCTTGAGCAAAAGCATAAACAGTTCCTCCTGTGTTTTGGAGAACATTTACAATTGGACTAGATAATTCTGCAACAAAAGTTACGCCAGATAAGGGTGTAATTATTGGATATTGAAGTCTATTGGAAATTAAAGGGGTTCCTGTTGCGGTGCTTATTCCTGCTACAAATGCAGTAGAAGTTGATGTTGTAATGCTACTGCTAATAAATGAGAATACAGCAGAAAACTGCCAATCTCCATTTGTTAAAGCAGGGGATGAAGATGCTGTAATTGAAAGCAACTCTTGTTGTTGACCCGATGTAAATGAAACATTCCCAGTTGACCACGAAAGGGTTTCACCAACAAAACCAGCGGGTGCTGCTGTAACTGTTCCATTTACTCCAACAATTCCTGTTTGCCAAACACCAGCAGTTCCAGAACTATTTGTTGAATAAATCTGATTAGCAGAACCAAATCCGATCCCATTGTTAAAAACATAATAACCTAATGTTCCAGTAGAGCTTGATCCAACAATGAAATTTGGATTCCCAGATACTTGCTGGAGATTGGGTAATGAAATCGGGGCTTGGGTAGATCCATCTCCAAATCGAGTTACCTTTCCATCGTAAAGAACAAAGCCAGGATTAAGTGGAGGGTTTAATCTGTTGATTTGGCTTCCGTTTTGCCAAACCAGCGGCCCAACCCCTTGAGATGTAGGTGGAATAATGCTTATTGGAACTGTGTTATAGCAAGACATATCAAAGAATTTGTGATAGCGGAACTAAAACAAATGTTCCTGTTGCAGTCAATCCAACAACATATTGTATGTCAGAAATGTTTTGTTGCTGAAGGAGTGGAAGTGAAATTGGGTTTTGAGATGAACCATCAGCAATTAAGAAATTCTGACCATTCCAAATTTGCAATCCTTCATTAGGTAGCGTTGGCACAACTCCATTCCCATACCCGCATCCATCGGAATTGCAAAGAGAGTCTGTATTTTGGTAATTCATCAGGAAAAGGTTTGGATCATTTTTTGATCTCGGTTCAGCCAGCCTCGCAGATTATTCCTCAAATCGGGTCGTTTGTCAGCTATTTGTTTGTAATGCTCATCGTTGTATTTGCAAATCATCAGGCACAACTTATGGGCATCTTCTTGGAATGCTGCTTTTTCAGTTTGTGACCCTATCTTCCCATCGACTGCAATGTGAACTCCAAGGGCATTTATAGACTGCTGTAGGATCTTGAATGCAGTTCCAAACCCCTCGTTGACTGCAATGTTGGCAATCTCTTCTCCCACACCTCGAGGAAGCAAATCAGCGTTTGATTCTGACCAGTAATAGTCATGGTAGGTATCTGCTATCCATTGAGGCGTTGGATCATCAGGCAAGTAATCATCCCTTTTTGTAAGCCCACAAAATGTTGTTCCCGCGCCATCGTGATCATCTTCTTTTAAGATGTTTCCTTTTCGATCAACAGTTGCCTCAACATTGCAGATGAACTTTAACCAAAAAGTAAATCTTGGGGTATATCTACCATCAGAGTAATCTAAGATGTCTTGGATTGTCATTAGTTACTTTACAGCAGTTGTGGCAACTCCCTTGATTTTATCAAGTGTTCTCCACCCTGCCATACCAAGCAATGCCAAAAGAAGATTGGTCAAAATATCCGATTGGATCACAGGAAAAACCCCTTTGTATCCGAAAAGGTGAGCCGTAAATTCAGCAATTGGCTGGAGCGTAGTTGCCCAGGCTAACCCAAAGACAGTCAACCACCCTGCTGCTGGCCTCCAACCTGCCACAAAGAACGATGAAGAGCTTGCCTCGGTCTTATCAATGTCACTCTGTGCAATGAGTTGAGTCTGCTGATAATCTGCCAACTTGCTTGAAAGCTCGGCCTCTAGCTTAATCTGTTGGTCTCTATCAGGGACAAACTTGTTAACAATCCCTGCAACCGTTGTCACCATTTGGGGGATGTCCCAGGGCATACTATTTCAAAGGGTTGCGAACTTCTAAATGTTTTATGGTTGCGTCCACACTCTCCTGCATATCCGGGTGGCCTTTATACCACATTGATTGAACCCTTGGCTTCATCCAATCGGTATCTTCACTTATTTTTGCCAGACAATAATGGTCGTTGATTACGAACCAAACAGCGGCAAAAAATATGGTGACAGTAGCCATGCCATAGATTTTAAGATACCCAAGAATCCCCGAAAGGATTGTTGTTACTTCAACCTTCTGTGCAGGGGAAAGATTGTCGGTCATAACTACGCTTGTTTTGAGAATAACCCCTGCAAGGTTTCTTGTGGATTATCACCAAGCAAGGTTTTGATACGAGCGTCCACATCGGCATCTGTGAACTCTCCTACAGCATCATATTCATCTCCTTGCCAAATTGTTAATTGAATAGGAAGTTTCTTAAACTTTGCTTTTGCAAATTTACTAGAATTACTATACAAAACATTGTAATCAAGATCCTTAAGAGTGATGACTGGAAACTCAATTTTTGTTCCATCTGGAAGTGTTACAGATGGAGGTTGGATAGTTATTGGGTTTGGAAAGGTAATCATAAATTTACAAAACTATTGGAAATGGAAGTTTCAAGAGTTCAGTCAATAAAACATTTGCTTGAGAAATACCACCCCCTCCTCCTCCTGTAATTGTAACAGAAGCAACCCCCAAACAGTTCTGAAGATTCGTAAGAACTGCTGAATTTGCTATAACTATATTTGGGTCATTATAGAATTGTGTATTAGCGTAAGAGCTTGACAAATATGATGTTCCATTAACATTTATCGTATATCCAGTTGGCCCAGAATATATAGATGGGCCATCCCCTCCAGAATTAGATGTAGATCCATTTAATGTAATTGTAGGAGAATAAAAAACCCCTGCGTCTATATGAGATGTTCCATTAAATGTAATAGAAGAGCTTGCGTTAATGGATATGTTTGCAAGGTTACTTATGCCAAAACAGTTTGAACTATTAAATACTGCGGTTTCGCAATTTATTCCTATACCATTCAGATCAAAATCCCAATCAGAATTATTAAAGGTTACATTTACAACACTTACTGGACTTCCTGCTAAACTATCATTTGAGGCTATCCCAGTTAGGTAAGATCCTGTTGTTATTACCACAGAATCGGTAGCTAAAGGTATTCTTCCTGCTGGAATTGTTAACCCTGCGTCATTCCACCAATTGCCAATAAAATTCCACGCCCTATCAAAAAGTGGCGTAGCAGAATTTTTGAAATATAGCGTAGCCATACCTTACGATGTCCTAGTGCAAGAAACAAAATTAGTTCCACTCCATGTCAATACAAGAGTAGCAACTACTGATCCTTTGAATGAATATCTAATTCCAAGAGGGTTTCCATTGCCATCAGAACTTGTAACAACAACGGAATCATAAACGGGTATAGCAAAACCACCAGTTGTATTAAACAACTGCCAAAGTTGCTCGCTAGAAGTAGTATCGACGAACTCTGAAAATGGAAGTGGGAAAACAGATGCCATGATTGAAGTATTATTTGATGTGGATTAAATATGCAAGTGAAATTGCGATATAGGAGATTGCTTGGCTGATGTCTTCTTTAGCTATTTTTGCATCCCTAATAAGGATAGCGTTGAGTCGATTACAAGCAATTTGGGTTTTGAGAACTCCAGGGTCTTCAAGATGCTTTAATTCAAGCACAACCTTTTTTGCAAATGGGTATGTCTTTACAAACAAGACAAGGTTTTGCCAAAGATGGACAACTGACGCTGTGAAGCGTTTGAATGGTGAGAAGATTTTATTCATTGGTTATGCGGTGTAAGAACCATTCTGTGTGAATGTCAAAATTGTATTTGATCCACTTGTGGAAACTTGGGTTGATTTGCCTGTCATAGAGGTTGAAACAACAGTTTGTGATTGGGATACCACCCAACTTGAACCACTTCCGCTAACAATAATGGTATTTGCGGAAACGCCAGTTCCAGTTACCTGCATACCTATAGCGATTGTTCCTGTAACAGCACTTGTGGTTAATGCGGTTAACGCAATAACCCCTGTAAAAGTTGCCGTTGATCCAGTTGCAGATCCAGTTGCGGTATAATTGGCAGTTGGAACAGAAAGAATGCACACACCTGATCCTCCGTTTCCTGTAGTCGTGGTGTTTGAAGTAAAGCAACCTCCACCTCCTCCTCCTGTATTAGCAGTTGCCGCACCAGCAGATGTTCCTGTGCCTCCAGTCCCACCTCCTCCATTACCTCCTGTGCTTGAGGCTCCACCTCCACCTCCACCTCCAGCAAGGTAGTAAGTTCCAGAAACAAGTTGCCCTGCCGTTGAACCAGTAATGGGGTTGGCGATTCCGACCCCCCCATTCCCCGATGTCGTAGTGCCAGAAGATCCTACTCCTGCTCCACCTGCACCACCACCACCACTTCCAATGTAGTTTGTGGAAGCTCCATTAGATCCTCCAGCGTATCCAGCAAGCCCTACGCCACCTACGGCAGTTGTTCCTGCACCAGTTCCTCCAGCACCACCCCCATTACCTCCTACAACACGGTTTGCCCAACCTGTTGCGCCACATCCTCCTCCACCTCCAATTGCGGTAATACCACCTCCAAGAGTGGTTGGTGAACCAAAGTAACTTGTTCCTCCATTAGCGGAACTTGTTGTATTGTTATAACCAACTCCACTTCCTCCAGCACCAATTACAATGTTGTAAGTAGTTCCAGTTACAAGCCCAATGGTCTGCGACAAAACTTGCCCACCTCCACCTCCTCCAATAGAACCACCTCCACCTCCACCAACGAGGCAGAGTTTTGCCGTATAGTATCCAGACGCACCTCCTCCAGATGGGTTGTTGAAAAACGGCATATTACAAATACCAGAGCGTGTATGTTGTGCTTGCGGCAGACCCTAAACAATACAATGCATTACTTGGTATAACTTGAAATTCATAACCTTGGTTTGCTGAAAGCAAAATGCCATTTGTTGCCGTAGCTGGAGATGTTGTAGAGATGTAGAGCGTGTTAGCTGAAGTGTTTTGAATCGCAAGCATTTTGGTAGCAGAGGATGCGGCTAGTAATGTTGCAGACGATGTTCCAACTGAAGAGTTGGACATGGTGATAGATCCAGCGGTAGGATTGGCAACAACAGTTCCAGTTACAGTAGCGTTGAGATTTGCGGCAGTTCCTTGGGATACAGTAACCGCATTGGTAATTGTTCCAACTGTTGTAACAGCGGCGAGTGTGTCTGCTGGTTTAAGTCGAGTAGAAAGAGCAACATCAAGGTTAGATGTATTGAGATTTGTTCCAGCATTTGCCGTGACTGATCCTGTAACCGTGGCATTAAGGTTTGCCGCTGTGGCTTGAGTGACCGCAATGCTTTGAGATGCCGCTATATTGACTGCTCCAATGGTGTTTGTTCCCGCTGGAAGCTGGTTGTCTAGCATTATGTTGCTGACATTCCTAGAAAGGTTGTAGGTAATTCCAACTGTGCCAACAATGGTATTTGAACGAAAACGAACCGCTTGGAGTGCTGATGTGTTTATCTGCCCAATTGTTGCTGTTGCGGCGTTGAAACTAGAAGACGAGTTACCACTTGCGAGGGCAACATAAGTTGTTGCAGTCCATGTAGAGCCATCTACAGTTCCTTCAATGGTAACGGTTCCGGTTGCCGCATTATTAGACTGAAATGCAAGTGTTCCATTATTGGTTGTCGTTACGACTAATGGGGCAGAAGTTGTTACTGAACCGCTTCCAGTTGCGTCAGGATTTACATTCCCAATGTTATTTGTTCCTGCGTTTAGACCAACTGTTCCTATAGAGTTTGTTCCAGTTGGAGTGCTTGGAAGAGATGATACCGATACGCTTCCAGATACAGGTTGAGTAACCGCACTTCCATCAACCTTGACAGCGGTTGAGTTACCACCAAGGACATTGACAAACCCAATCGTGTTAGATCCAGCGGGAGTTGGTGCAGTATTCTGAACAGAAAATGTCCCGGTATTTGTTACCGCTTGACTTGATGGGAAATTGGATACGCTTACAGACCCCGAAACAGGTTGCGTAGAAGGAAAGTTGCTGACAGAAACCGATCCCGAAACCGTCTGTGTAGATGGGAAATTGGTAACATGGGACAATGCTCCACCATCTCCATCCAGCGCAGGTTGTTTGGCAGAGGTTGCCGCACCCGTAGGAAGGGGCAAACTAGAAACAGATGCAGGGACAGCAGTTGCACGAAGCTGCGTATTGGTCAAATAACCCTCACCAATAAGGTTCAATGCATTTGCTGGAGGAGCAGCAGAAAGTGGTAACGCTTGAGTCTGGTTATACCAGAGCGTAGCTATGACAGCAGGAGTAGAAGATGCGCTGACAACCTGGGTCGATGTAATTGTATCCCCAATGTTGGATGTCACAGACCCAACGGTAAATTGGGCAATAGCGTAATAGGTCGTTACGACAAGTTGATTCCCGCTACCAGAGACGGCGGTGTTTGTTTCAATCTGGGCAAGGTAAGCATCTGCTGTAGTCAGCAGAGCAATCATCGTGTCCTGATTGTTCTCAATGATCGTGAGATCAGCTTGAGATGCGTTTAAGGAGTCAACCTTTAACCTTCCAGTAGAATCAATCTGGAGAGGCTCCCTTGTGCCATCTGGCCCTACGCCAACATTGACACCAATAACCGAATTGTAAATCTGCCAATTCTGTTCACTAGACGTTGTATCTACAAACTCGGAAAAAGGGAGAGTAATGATAGCCATGTCTATAAACAAATGTAGCGGGGGTTATTAGCCCCCGCCACATGAATTGGTTTTAATTAAACGAGAAGACCAAGGACGTAAACATCCCCGTAGAGAGAACCGATCTTTCCAGCCGTATCATTGGTGGATGCCTCGGTTGTCAATGTGGGGTTGTAGAACGAGAAGCTCGTGGAAGTTGTCGAAATAACGGTGACAACACCATTATATGCGGCATTTCCAAAGCTGTTGAGCTTGACCCTGGCTCCTGCAACAATAGAAGCAGGAACAGCAGAGACAACAACCGTTGAGATGTTGTTCGTCGTAGAACGAGAAACAGAACTCAAAGCAGAAACTGCTGCGGTTGTGACGTTCACACGAAGGCTCTGCGTTGAGGCAGCTCCACCACCCGAAGCCCCGATAGCAGGATTTGGGTTGGCAACTGGAGGTTGACCAAGGACGTAGCCATTCGTTGCTGGAGTAAGGATTGTCTGTGACAAGTTTCCAGCAGTGTTTGGCGAGGTAAGAACAGGTGCAACTGGCAGGGTAGCCGTAGCAATGTTTTCACCAGTGGTCTGATTGTCAATGGCAACAACAGCAGCGGTGCTGAACGTGGTGGTAGCGTTACCAACAACATTCCTGTAAACAATGAACGAAGAAGTTGGGATAAACTTCTGCTCATCGTATTCAAGCTGACCGAGGGTGTAGGTTCCTGTGACCGTGAAATCAACCGAAAGAGGGCCGAATTTGACGAGTGTCAGGTTATTAGGAGTGGGTTTAGGGACGGACATAGTTTTGTGTGTAGAGATTAATAGTAACCGGGTGTGTTGTAAATGACGTTATCCAATGTGTAAGCGATATACACGCTGTCAGTTCCACCAGTAACCGTTATTGGATATTGAAGTGGGCCGCTACCAGAGAAAACAACTGAACCAGTAATGGAAGTTGTAACTCCGTTCACGGTGATTGAAGCGGTTCCCGAACCATTGGATGTGATTGACCATGTGATCGCACTAACAGGGATAGACGAAGTAGCCCCTGGTGCGACATACACGAAATAAGGAGTCAAGGGTTGCCCCGACCCTGCGTAAAGCAGGGCAGGGGCGTTCAAGACACTCGATGGGCCGTATGTAGATGGATTTGACATCGTGTGTTGACCTTATTGATTAGATTGGCTGGCTAACCGCACTGGAGCAAGCGTAGCAATCTGGGGTGTATTGCGGCGCATAGCTAGGCGTGAGGGCGCAAGCGGCAGGGATCACCAACTGTGCGTTGTTCAACCTGTGAAGGATTGAGTGCATCAGAGTTGGGTCTTGGAACTGCATACCCATGCGGAACTGGTTCCAGAAGAAACCTTGGTCACGCTTGATGTTGCACTCCCAATCTGGATTCTTCCACTCCCAATCACCAGCGTAGTTCTGGGTCATGCCCTGTGCTTCACCGATACCACTCTGGGATGGGCTGATCCACTTGATCATTGCCTTGTTCACCCAAGGATTCGTGATACCGAAATCGGCATAGTTGTAAGCAGGGTTCTGAACATACTTGCAACCAAGCTCGGTGGTCACAGGGATGTAAGGAAGAACACGGGTCAGACGAGGCCAGGTCGTAGGATCGTTGACGCTGAAAGCACCAAGCGAGGCATTGTAGACCCAATCCACGTTGAAGCGGACTCCGTTGATGTCGTTACAGAAAGCGTAGTTTCCGATGACACGATCAATACCAAGAGAGTATTGAAGCTGTTTGTCATCAAAGTCACTAACGCTCTCCCACCATCCACCAGACTGCTTGGCATACTGCCAGAGCTGACGAAGGACACGGGCATCAGGAACGATGATCTCAAGGAGAGGGCGACCAGCGGCCTCACTCACATCGAGACGATAGGCATCATCTTCACGCTGAAGATTGATGAGGATGTCATCAAGGGTATCAAGCGAGAGAAGTCCGATATTGTTAAGCTGTGAAGCAGGAAGTTTTACATAGACATAGCCCATGTTGAAGCTACCCTCGTTCGTTCCCTCAAAGGGCTGAACGATGAACATCTGATCATCAGGAGTCGTGCAAGAGACAAGGCTCTGTCCGTTGGAGATAGGAACCCACTTGTGACCAGCTCCACCGATCCAGTTGGAACGGGCGAACTCTTCATGCACGTTTTTCGTGATGTTGACGTTCGTCGCCATGATGTGATCCATCTCTTCCTGTGGGAACAGACGATACATGAAATCGGTAAGCTGATACCAATCAGTTCGCATAGCCTTGGTGAAAAGGCTGAAGCTATAGGATTCGGTTCCGGGGTGAGCAATCGTCTCAAACTGAACATCGTCAGCGTTGGAGATGCAACGACCAGACTGAACCTGTTCCCAAGGCTGATCTGGATTATACCATCCACGCCCAAAGCGGAATGCTTTCTGGGTAGGGAGGGTGTTCAGAGGCCATGTCTCGGTTTCAAGACGACCGTAGTAGATTGAGTTAATCGCCATCTTCTTGATGAAAAAAGGGTTGTAATATACCCTTGCTTCACGGAAGAGCGTGTCCACATCCTGACAGGATGAAAATGTTACGCCATTTTGTGCCATATAATTTTAGTTTTGGGTTTGGTGCGTCCCAAAAAGGATTGCTCCCCCTTGGAACACGATTAGTGTTTGTTTGGGTTTGCAACCTGGCAACCATTGCGGGTCTTTTTTGATCAACCCACTACCCTCCAGTTTGGCGACCCGCTTTTTATTTATGTCTGACGCTATCAGACTCGTCGCTTCCACCAAGAGCAGTTGGTTAACCAAAACCGACCATTCCAGTTAAATTGTCTTTTGAACTATTAAGTAATACTTACCAGTTCGTCAAGAGTTTGTTTATCTATTTCTGAATTTAGCAAAGAGAGACGCTGGTGTGCGCTCCTCAACTTCTGTTGCTTTGCCAGCAGAAGAAGATCCAATGTTCCCATCTCCAGTCGATGAGCCTCTCATCTTCTTGATGGTCTCTTTAAGTTCAGCGTTCTCTTTCTCAAGGGCAAATGAGTATGCCTTGGCTTTCTTAAACTTTGCTCCCTGCATCAGAACACGGGTGATTTGCTCTGGAACATAGTTGCTGTTTTCACGCAATGCCGCTTCAGCAATCATCTCGTCTTCCGTTGTGTCATCATCAATCTTTTGGGATGAGATGATCTTGGCAATGTCCTCCGGGTATTTGATAGAATCCTCAAGCGACTGCTTGGCTTGGAGGAAAGCATCCTGCCAGCGTTTTCCGATTTGGGATTTGGTCATTGTTGCACGACGAGTCTTTTCCTCGTCTGCCTGTGCCTTGGTTACTTCCCAATTGGCAAGTGCCTCATTCCTGTTCTTGATCTTGTAAACAAGGTTGTTGATGTTGGCAGAGAAATCCTGCTGATCAAGTGGGTCAAGGTTCTCAAAGATCGAAAGCCTTGTCTGCTTGTAGATCTCCAACTGCCTTGCTCTTTCTCCCTGATCTGGAGTGGTCAACGACTTCTCGTATGCGGCTACCGCTTTCTGAAGCTCCGTAAGATAAGTTGGATCATCATTAAGGATACGCTTAATTTCAGAATATCCCTGCATAATGGGTGCATCGTAAGTCTCCTTAAAGACTGGATCGGATGGAAGGTTGAGGAATGCGTTAGCCTTTCGTAGCTGTTCAAGATCTGTGGTAAGGGCTTCCTCACGCTCCTGCTTTTCCTTGATCGCCAACTCCAGTTCTTTCTGAAGTTTCTCAACCTGCTTTTTGGTTTCAGAGTCATCAATCTTTGCTCGTAACTCCTCAATCTCTGCTTTGGATTTCTCATAGTCAGCAACCTTGGCTTTTAGTTCAGCGGCCTCTTTGGAAAGCTGTTCGTTGGTTTGCTTGAGAGATTTGATGTATCCAGGCTTCTTTTCGTCATCAACCGATGATGCTTTAATTTCTGATTCTGGTCTGTTCTCTTCAGCGTCACGCTTTGCCTGTTTTGCCTCATCAATTTGGGTTTGATGGGCTTGAGAATCCTCTGCTTGTTTTGCTCCAAACTTACGGAACAAATCTTCTGGAGTTCCCTTTGGAGCTTCCTTGATGTCGTTCTTGAAAAATGCGTCTGCTTGTTTTACAGCGGAATCTCTTGCGGCTTTATCAGCAGCAGATTCAGCGGTAAGGTTAGGATTCTGTGTAGGGTTTGTTGGTTCAGACATGGTGTTGTGTGGTTGTTATTTGCGTAGTTTGACTTCTTCTGGTGTGAGTGAATCATCAAGATCGGGATCAAGATCCAAATCATGTGTGCCTATCTTTGATACCTTTGGTCGATCAATGGTTTCAAACTTGTTATCATCAGCTTCCGTTGCCCATTCTTGCAGAGCCTTGAATACTGAAACGACTGTTGCGTGATCCTTGGCTACAAGATCCTCGTAGATTGCAGTCTTTAACTCGCTGTATCGTTTGTCGTTAACAATTGATGCCGCTAGGTTTAATACGTTTTTATCCATTTTCGTTGCCTACGCTTGGGTTGCTTTGTGCTAGTTGCTCTTGCTGTGCAATAGCGGCCTGTTGAGCTGCCATGTCTTGAGAGTTCTGTTGTTCATTGTGATCCAACTCCTGCTCATGTTGGTCTTCCATGACCTGTGCATTCTGTGATGCCTTTGCCCGGTGGATTTGGATGTCATTAGCGGCCTTTGCCCTCTTGATTGCAAGGTCAGTTGATGCCTTTTCCATGTGCATTGCATCATGGAGTTTGGCTTTTTGTGCCATTGCCGCAAGTTTGATGTTTTCTTTCTTCTGGAGGAAGTCAGTTTGCATGGACTCTTTGGCAACAAGAGCGTGAAGTTTGACCTGCTCTGGTGACATATTCTGGGACTGATCACCTTGAGTCTGCTGTTTGGCTTTCTCAATCTGGGCAAGCTGGCTACCAAGCTCATCAACCCCACGTTGGAGTTGTTGCATCTGCTGACCAAATTGTTGTGCCATCTGTTTTTTGGATGGATCTTTCTGGATGAATCCAAGATGGGCAACAAGATGTGGGCCTTTGAATCGCATGAGGCAAGCGTAGATGTCCTTGATAAGCTCCACAGCTTCTTCAGAAACCCCGCCAGCGGCTTGTCCACGGGTAGGTGTCTGTGGATTAAGCCCTGCACTTTGGAGTGCTTGTTGGGCTTCCTGCATTGATACAGCGGCATCTTGGATGTGACCCTTAAAGTGTTCCACGTGGTTTTGATCGGGATACACTCGGAAGTTTGCGGCGTTTCCTTTTGGATCAGTCATACCAATGTTCTCCATTGAGATGATTCCTTGCTCATCAGGGATCTCAAGTTTGGTATGCTGGAAGTAACGATTGACATTCTGGCGACCATTGAGTGCGGCAATCGCATCAGCAATGGCATTTGCCTGACCATCATTCATTGGGGTCATGCCAGTAAGGGATACGGTCTGCTGTGCTGCCATGAGTTTGTAAGATGGGCTACCAGAACCAGAAAGCATATTGGATTCAAGGTTCTCAATGTTCTCCCACTTCCATGCTTCATCAGGAACACCATTCTCATGCATGAAATCCACAAACTTTTCTTTGAGCTTGTAACCATACCCACCTTTTTTGGTGCGGCTCATGCGCTTGAAGAGCATCTTGAGCCAGCGAGTCTGGTTGTCATTGAAGCGACGAATCTGTGTGCCTTGGAGTTTGGCAGATTCAGCGGCATCCATTTCCGCTTCTTTCTTTGTCCTAGCCTTCCCGCTTTTTTGATAATTGCCAATGTTGTATGCACCAATACCTCGATACATATCGGCTTGATACATCTGCATTCCAGAAAACAACTCGTTAAGAGGAACACTCAAGTTGACCTGTGCTGGTTCAACATCCTGTGGGAGAATCATCCAAGGTTGCCACTCCATCTGCTTGAGCTTCTTGGTAGATTCAGCAGAACCTCCCTTGAGCATCAAGCGAGTTGACCAATCCATTGAATCAAATGCACGATTCATGTGGATGTCGTAAGCTCTGCATTGGATAAAGATTGCTTCAGCTAGACCCTGGATCTCATGCCAGATACCAGAACCAGTAGAATCAGTCATGGGGGCAATGATGTCCTCCCAACCATTCTCGTCTTTCTCTACCCAATCCTTTTTGTAGTAGAGGAATCCTGTCTGGTCACGATACTCTTCTTCTGTTAAATCCTTACGTCCGTTCTCTTTATAACCAAGGACAAGACCTCCGTAGTTCTGGAGCAAGAGCATCTTGGAGATAGATCCGTTGAACTCCATGATGTAGAGTTCATACAACTCAATGCGAAGCGTGTATAGCCGGGAAAGATTAAGGTTACCAGAAGCCACATCCCTCAACCATTCTGTATTGGTATAGGTATTGCGGTAGTTGGTCGTGAACATTCGGAGTGCATCAACACAAGCCCAGAAGTTCCAACCCATGTCGGTAGCGTGTGCTTGTGCTTTCTCTGGATCTTCCTCACCACCAGTAATCTTTAACCAAAACTCAAGGGGTGTGTAGCTACGCTTGATGCACATCTCACCCAGATTGGTAAGATCGGCATAAGTTTTATCAGGGATCAAGACATTGGAGTTATGGAAACTCTTGGTAGGCCATCCATCCCTGTCCTCTGCAATCTCAAATCCCTTTCCATAAAGGCTCATCTCCTCAACATCCAACTCCACATTGTAGTTGTAAGAAGGCCATGAGCGGAGCATCCGATCAAACCCAATACTGATGATGTCGCTCCATTGCTTCTTCTCTGTTGGATTGCCCAACTTGGTGATGATATTGGCAGCGGTATTTCGCTCCATAACCATATCCACAAACGAGGATTTTTGGTTATCAACAATGAATTTCATCTGTCGGAATGGCACATTGCTCATTCCCGACAACTGGCGAGAAGCTACCTGGCTATAATCCGTTGGGGGGAACCCCTTATAACATTTGAAAATTCTCCCCCACTTACGCTCACGACCAGCGTTATCTAGGCGAAGATTCCAACAGATTGTAAAAGCATCATTGGCAGTTTGAACACGGCTTGTAGGAGCAACACCGTTAGAATTTATGGTATTAAAACCCCACGAAGATACGCCTTCACGATTTACGATGCTTTTTGTTTTTGCCATTTTAGCCTAAAGTTTGGTTCATTGCCTGTCTGCGTTTTTGACAAGCGGTGCAACCTTTTGCGGTTTGTTCAAGGTTGGAATGGATTCCAAGGCTTGCCGCAACTCGATCTCCAAGATTAGCAAAGGTATGAATTACATTTGCAACCTTGTCTCCAGCTTCTTGCCAACAGTATTGGCTTGGGATTCTTCCACAGATTTGCTGTTCAATCAAGTAATCTAAATTATCTGGCACTTGAACATTGTTGGATTGCATATCTGACTTCACCTTGTTGGTGAATTGCAGCCCATAAGTAAGCTCCATTCCGTTCACACGATACCTTGTGCCTTTGTCATCGCTGTATTCATACCAAAGTCCTGATGGTATCGGGCCATTGCGGTCTTTCAATCTCATGTTGCGTAAATGATTTGCATTCTTTTTAGAAATTTGTCAATTCTTATTGCACATGATTTATAACGGTCTTTGTCTGGACACGCCAAAAGACACCACATACGGCATCCCATATTTTGAGAGTAGCCCACAGTTTATTCGGGAGTTAATGGCGTATGTTTATACCCGTGGCGAGTTTGGTCGCCGGGAAAGGATCAAGCGAGGCATTAGGATTGAGGATACTGACCTGATGAACCCTGCACAGCACATGGTCAACTGCTTCAACTTGATTTATGGCAATGATGTTTTGCTCCAATCCCAAGGGATTCCCAACAACTATGCCTTGGACATCATAGATCTGTTCTGTAATGAAAACGATTGGGGAATTGCTGGTTGTGCATCCAGCGGAAAAACCTTTTCTGTTGCTGCTTGTATTGTGATTGATTGGATTTGCGCCCCAAATGTTACCTCAACCTATGTGGCATCAACATCTCTGGATGCTTCAGAAGATCGTTTGTGGGGTAAGGTTTGCACCCTTTACAGGATTGCAATGCGTAATATCCAAGCCCAATACAAGGGGGCATCCATTGGAAATCTGGTCGAGTATCGTAGGATGATTGTTTTTGAGAGCATTGATACCAAAGATACGGAACGAGATTACACAAATGCCATCAAAGCATTGGCATTCCCTAAAGGTGGAGAGGGAAAACGAGCCGTTGAGAATACAAGGGGTCGTAAGAATGCCAGAATGAGGTTGTTTTTGGATGAGTTAGCGGAAATGGATCTCTACGCATTGGATACCAGGGTCAACCTTGGGGCAAATCCTGACTTCATCTTTGGAGGAATGGCAAATCCAGCCGCAACTGCCAATAACCCCCATACAGAGTTGTGCCAACCTGATGATCCTATGGAATGGGAGTCAGTAAATCGTTACACAAAGAAGTGGAAGACTCGCACAGGGGTTGCGTTACACCTTTCAGGAGAAGATAGCCCAAATTTTAAGCTACCTGATGCGGAAATACCCCCATTTGATCGTTTCCTTACCATTCAAGGGGAAGCGAATACCTTAAAACGATGCTACGGGAACAAAAATGCCCTTGAGTATTGGCGAAATGTCTATGGATGGTGGCCTGATAACTCTGTTGAGCTTACGATTTTCTCCAAAGCATT
>Ga0209085_1001315_pt1 | contig 15651 bp, 16 predicted proteins | sample C_131016_EF_Meta_FD_187310 | JGI IMG/M metagenome (GOLD analysis project Ga0209085, IMG submission 187310) | Freshwater microbial communities from Lake Croche, Canada to study carbon cycling - C_131016_EF_MetaG (SPAdes) (version 2) | ecosystem: Environmental > Aquatic > Freshwater > Lake...
ACACCCGCAGCAGATTGAATCAAGTGCGCGCAAGTGCGCGAGCCCACCACCAGGAAAAACGCGTCTTGGATTTTGCGGTGCAGCCAGATGATCCCAGTCAGGCCGCAAAACACCTCGTGCTGCCCGCGCTCGCGCAGCACCGGCGCATCGCTGCAACCGCCTGCGGCTTTGACGGGGATGGGAAATGCGACGGTGCTCATGCTGCGGCCCCCACCCAATCAGGATGCGTGCGAGACGCTGCCGCTTCCCGCAGACGGGCTTCTTGGTCCAGGCGCGCGGCGCGCAGTTTCAGAATGAATTGGCCGGCGTTGACGACATAAGTGGCATAGGCCGCCAGGGCCAAATACATTAGGTCCTGACTGGACAACAAGCCTTTGAACATGGCCACCAGGTAGACGGTGTGCAAGGCCAGCACCAGCATGCTGAAAACGTCTTCCCAGAAAAAGGACGGGGCAAACAAATAGCGCCCGAAGACCACTTTTTCCCAAATACAGCCGGTGATCATGATGGTGTAAAGCACCAAGGTTTTGGCGACGACGGAGTGATTGGCCGTCTCCAAGCCCTCGCCGGTGGCGAGGTAGCGCAGCACATAACCGAGGCTGCCCAGGAACACAAAAAACTGAATGGGCGCCAGGATGCCTTGCACGAATGTCCAATACGTGTTGTCGCGACGCACCCGCTCCTCTGGGGTGTACAGAGGAGGACGGGGCTGTCTTGCGCTGGCCGCAGGGCCCGCGAAAGGGGATCGCGTATCAGTCATGGACCCAATTTATCCCCCCTTTTGATAAATGTCAACTTTTTGTTACGTCATTAAAATTTGACACCCACACAATCCCGAGTATTCTTATCGGGATTTAAATACTCTTTGACCAGAATCCATTTGGCGCGTAAAACGGGCTTGACACCAAAAAACGTCAAGAGATCACGTCGTTGGTCGGCGCGCTGCGCGGTCCGGGCAATCCAAGGCCGTTTTCCCCGCGCCTGAAAGGGCGATCCGAACAATGAGACGAGACAATTCCTTTGACAGAGGAGAAAAAACATGGGTTCATCCAAGCGGCGCACCTTTGTGAGCGACGCGGCACATCATGAGGGTGGCCGTGCCGGCGACTGGCAGGGAGCACAGGGTTCTACCCATGGCGATTTCGCGGGTCTCAATGATGCGCGACAACATCTAGACGCCTCAGACCATACGGTGGCAGTGCTGGCGCAAGCCATTCAGCATGAAATCATCCCCCGTCTGATGCTTGCGCACCGCATGCCGATAGAGTGTGATGTGCCGCCAGAGAAATCTACCGTCGAAGTCAGTACGGCGGAGGTGGCTGCGTTTGGCCAACTCATCCTGACGCGCAGCGAGGAGCAGGCCTTAGCCTGTATTACGCGTATGCGCGCCGCTGGCGCTCCGATTGAGGCCATTTACCTCGACCTGCTTGCCCCCGCGGCACGCTACCTAGGCGAACTGTGGGAAGAGGATTTGTGCGATTTCACCGACGTCACGATCGGCTTGGGGCGCCTGCAAAAAATGCTGCGCGACCTCAATGCAGAAGCTGAAGCCGCCAGGAACCCCATATCCAATGGGCTGAGTATTTTGCTGGTCCCCACACCTGGCGAGCAGCATACTTTTGGACTGGCCATGGTGGCCGAACTGTTCCGTAAGCAAGGCTGGGAAGTGATGGGCGGGCCCTACGAGTTGGCCGATTCGCCCCAAGCGCTGACCGAGCATCGCAGCTTCGATGTGGTCGGTTTTTCACTGGCGACCTCGGTCAATTTAGACAATTTGAGAAAGACGATTCTAGAAGTGCGTACAGCGTCAAAGAACAAAGCCGTGTGCATAATGGTCGGCGGCCCCATTTTTACCTTGCACCCGGAATATGCATCGGACATTGGCGCCGACTTGGTGGCCAGCGATGCCCAACAAGCTCCTTCTTTAGTGCAATTGCACCTTGCCAGCAGCGGCCCCCTGCAATAAGTCCGCCCCCTTTCTACATACTTGGATACCCTATGAACCAGCCCCTCGAAACTGCACCGACTCAGCAAGCGGGGCGTTTTGATCAAGCCCAGCGTTATTTTGATCGCCTGGACGCCGATACGGTCTCCCGGCTGATCACCGCTGCGGCAGACGTCGTACTGGTGATGGATGTCAATGGTGTCATTCAGGACGCCGCCTTTGGTAATGATGAGTTACTGAGCCAGGGTTACTCTAATTGGATGGGCAAACCCTGGAGCCAGACGGTCACCGAGGAGAGCCGACCCAAGGTGAGCTCTATGTTGCGTGACCTGGGCACGGGAAAAGGTGCCAAATGGCGCCACCTCAACCAACAGGCCAATGACGGAACGGATATACCGCTTTCTTATTCGCTGATACAAGTGCCTCCCGCACCCGGAAACAACCCCGCGCACGCCATCGCCTTCGGGCGCGATTTGCGGCCCCAGGCGGCCTTGCAGCAAAAATTGGTGGCAGCGCAGCGCTCCATGGAGCGTGATTACTGGCAACTCAAACATGTGGAAACGCGCTACCGTTTGTTGTTTCAGGTCTCTTCCGAAGCGCTGCTGATTCTGGACGCGAATACCGAAAAGCTCGAAGACAGCAACCCCGCAGCGCAAGCGCTGTTTGGCGAAGCCTTGGGTAAATCTGGGTGGAGTCTTGCAAACAGCTTGGATAAGCGCAGCAATACCGCCTTGAGCCAGCTTTTGTCTGGCTTGCGTGCCAGTGGGCAATCCGAGCCATTGGATATTCGGCTGGTACCCAGCAATACCGAGCTCAGTGTCTCTGTTTCGCTGTTCAGGCAGGAGCAGTCGGCGCATTTTCTGCTGCGCATTAGCCCCAAAAACCAGTTGGCTGATTCCTCGGTAAGTGCCAACGCCAAACAAGTGCTTACCGACGTCATGGAGAGTGCGCCAGACGCTTTTGTGGTCACCGACCTCAGCGGCAATGTATTGACGGCGAACCGCGCCTTTTTACAACTGGCCCAGGTGAGCAATGAGGCGCTGGTGCGCGGTGAGTCCCTGGAGCGCTGGCTTGGGCGCGCCGGTGTCGATTTGAGTGTGCTGATTTCCAATTTGCGCCAGCGCGATGTGGTGCGTTTGTTTGCCACGCGCATGCGCGGCGACTATGGCTCCACGACCGATGTGGAAATCTCGGCGGTCGCCGTCACGACGGGCGAGCAGCGCTGCCTGGGCTTTACCATCCGCGACGTCGGCCTGCGCTTGAACACCGAGACCAAGCCCGGGCGCGAGCTGCCACGCTCGACCGGCCAGATGACGGAGTTGGTGGGCCGCGTACCGCTCAAAGACATCGTACGCGAGACCACCGACCTGATCGAGCAACTATGCATCGAGGCAGCCTTAGAACTGACTGGCGACAACCGGGCTTCTGCAGCTGAAATGCTGGGCCTCTCGCGTCAAAGTCTGTATGTGAAACTGCGCCGTTTTGGCATGGGCGACGCGGGCGCTGAGAGCGACAGCTAATTCGACGTGCGGTGCCTGCGCCACGCAGGCACTAGGGATAAACCATAGGAAGTGTAAATTTGTCTTGACACTCAATAGTGTCAAGTGTAAAACCATCGGGCATGTCCCTGCCCCAATTTTCCGCAATCACGGAGCTGTTTAAGCCGATCACCTGGTTTCCACCCATGTGGGCTTTCGCCTGCGGCGTGGTGGCCTCGGGTGTCCCGCTGGAAGGCAAATGGCTATTAGCCCTCATTGGCGTGGCGCTGGCAGGGCCCTTTGTCTGTGCCACCAGCCAGGCCGTCAACGACTGGTTTGACCGCCATGTGGACGCCATCAATGAGCCGCAACGCCCTATCCCTTCAGGGCGCATGCCCGGGCGCTGGGGTTTGTATATCGCGGTGTTGTGGACGCTTGTTTCACTCGCCGTGGCCAGTTTGCTAGGCCCCTGGGGGTTTGGTGCAGCGGTGCTGGGCTTGCTGCTGGCGTGGGCCTATAGCGCCCCGCCGCTGCGCCTCAAGGAAAACGGCTGGTGGGGTAATGCGGCATGCGGTATCAGCTATGAGGGCATTGCCTGGACTACTGGCGGCGCCGTCATGGCGGGTGGTCAGATGCCCGATACGCGCTCACTAGGCTTGGCCTTGCTCTACAGCATAGGCACGCACGGAATCATGACGCTCAATGATTTCAAGGCCGTAGCGGGCGACCGGGCTATGGGCGTGCGCTCACTTCCAGTGCAACTGGGCGAACAACGCGCGGCCAAAGTGGCCTGCTGGTTCATGGCCTTGCCCCAAATAGTAGTCATCCTCTTGTTATTTGCTTGGGGCCAGCCTGGGCGCGGACTGGCGGTGGCGGTGTTGCTGGGCATTCAAGTCCTCATGATGGATTATTTTTTGATACGCGTGAGCCAAAGAGCGCTTTGGTACAGCGGCTTTGGTGTGCCGTTTTTTGTCGCTGGAATGATGGTCAGTGCCTTTGCTTTGCGCGCACTGATAAGTACGGGCGCATGAGCGCCGAAGGGTGCGTGAGACGACCTGGACCACAGGCCTTACACGTACCGTTTTTTATGCATGTTAGAAAACTGTGAGGTGCTTCGATGGATACAAGCGAAACCTTTGATGTAGTGGTCGTCGGCGGCGGGCCCGCCGGTGCGACCGCAGCGCATACGCTGGCGCAGCGCGGGCATTCCGTGCTCTTATTGGACCGCGCCGGGCGTATCAAACCTTGCGGCGGCGCGATACCGCCGCGCTTAATCAAAGACTATGCCATCCCCGACCGCTTACTGGTCGCCAAAGCGCAGTCGGCACGCATGATTGCGCCCAGTGATCACAAGGTGGATATCCCTATTGACAACGGCTTTGTCGGCATGGTGGACCGCGCTGAGTTTGATGAATGGTTGCGCGAACGCGCAGCCAGTGCCGGCGCAGTGCGGCGCATCGGAACCTTTGACAAACTGAGCCGCGATGCCGATGGCGTGAGCGTGGTGCACTACCAAGCGCGGGAACGCTCACAGCGCGGCGAAGGCACGCCGGCGCGGGTGCGGGCGCGCACCATCATCGGGGCTGACGGGGCCAAGTCCCAAGTGGCACGCCAAGCCGGTGTAGACGGGGCCAAGGACACGCAATATGTGTTCGCTTACCACGAGATCGTCAAAGCGCCGGCCATCAAACCTGCAGGCTATGACGGCACGCGCTGTGATGTGTATTACCAGGGCCAACTCTCGCCCGATTTTTACGGTTGGGTGTTTCCGCACGGTGATACCTTGAGCATTGGCACCGGCAGTGCTGACAAAGGCTTTTCTTTGCGCCATGCCGTGGGCTTGTTGCGCCATGCTTCGGGTCTGGGTCAGGCCGAGGTTTTGCGTCGGGAAGGCGCGCCCCTGCCCATGAAGCCACTCAAGCGCTGGGATAACGGACGCGATGTGGTGCTGGCAGGCGATGCCGCAGGCGTGGTGGCACCCGCCTCAGGCGAAGGGATTTACTACGCCATGTACGGCGGTGAACTAGCAGCCTATGCGGTTGAAAAACTGCTTCATACCGGTGAGGTGAAAAGCCTGCAATTTGCGCGCAAAGAATTTATGCGCGCGCACCGTACCGTGTTTGCCGTGCTGGGCATCATGCAATGGTTTTGGTACCGCAGTGAAAAGCGGCGCGAGCGCTTCGTAAAAATTTGCGAAGACCGCGATGTGCAGCAGCTCACGTTTGAGTCGTACATGAATAAACAACTGGCGCGGAAAAAACCTATGGCCCATGTGCGCATTTTTTTCAAGGACATGGCGCACCTACTCGGATTGGCCAAGGTGTGAACCTGGAGCAGTTCTACCAGGGTCCGCTGGTGGTCGATATTGCCATCGGCTTCATTACCCTGGAAGCTCTGCTGCTGTGGGCGTTTCACAAATTCACCGAGCGCGGATTGGCGCTAGCCGACTGCATGCTGACAATCCTTTCCGGAGCCTTCCTGATGCTGGCGCTGCGCTGCGCCCTGACGCCCGAGGGCTGGCCAGGTATGGCGCTATGTTTGGTTGCTGCCGGTATTGCACACGGCGCGGATTTACGGTCCCGCTGGCGCAATAAGGCCTGAATTAACCGGCCCGAGATTGATGTGGCGAGCAAACTGCTGCGCCAAATAGTCCTCACCGTGCTCGAGCACAAAATAGCGGAAGGCCTCGGCGGCAGGCGATAACAACTTGGACAGCATGTGCACGACGTTCCAGGCGCGCACCACGGGGGCGCCTTCGACGTCCAGCACAGCGATCAAGCGGTTGTCCAACTCCAAACCTAACGTGTGCAGCGATAAAAAACTCAATCCCATACCAGCCATCACCGCCTGCTTGATAGTTTCATTGCTGGCCATTTCCATGCTCACGCGAGGCTCGACACGGGCCTTTGCTAAAAAGCGCTCCATGGCCGCGCGCGTACCCGAGCCCGGTTCGCGCAATATAAATGGCTGCGCTTGCAGTTCGAGCGGAGAAATGGTTTCGCCTCGCGCCAAAGGGTGGCCCACCGGCGCAACAAAAACATGCGGATGCGCGGCAAAAGGCTCGGCACGCGTTGCCATTTCGGTGGGCGGGCGACCCATGATGGCAATGTCCACTTCATTCGCGTAGAGCATCTTGACCAGTTGCTCGCGGTTGCCCACCACCAGCTTAATGTCCACGCCTTGGTGCTCTTTGCGAAAGCGCGCCAGCAAATGCGGTAAAAAATACTTGGCTGTGCTGACCATGCCAATCGTGAGCAAGCCCACTTCCAGCTTTTGCAGCCGAGCTGCAGCGTCCTCCGCATCTTTTAAGGTCGACAACATTTTGCGGGCATAGACCAGCATGTATTCGCCCACCGTCGTCAGCGTCACCGTGCGTCCACTGCGGTCGAACAATGGCATGCCAATGTGCTTTTCCAGCTCGCGCACCTGCATCGTCACGGCCGGCGGGGTGAGATTCAGGGTTTGCGCGGCGCGGGCAAAGCTCAGGTGGCGGGCCACTTCGCTAAAAACTCGCAATTGGCGAAAAGTTGCATTTTTCATTAAGAAATAGCTTAACTGAAAACAAACAATTTATGAATTTACTTTCTACTAATGAACTTTTACAGTCCTTCCACTCAAGCTCCCCAACCGAAAGGATAGCGCTATGGCTGGTCGTAATTTTCTGTTTGTTCCCGGTCCTACCAACGTGCCAGAGCGTATTCAGCGCGCCATGATGGTGTCGATGGAAGACCATCGCTCACCGCGCTTTCCCCAGCTCACCCAAACCATCATGGCAGGATTACGCGAAATTTTTCGCACCCAGTCCGGCACGCCTTTTGTATTTCCTTCCTCGGGCACCGGTTGCTGGGAAGCCGCATTGACCAACACTTTGTCTCCTGGCGACAAAGTGCTGGCGGCCCGTTTTGGCCAATTCAGCCACCTGTGGATTGATATGTGCGAGCGCCTGGGCCTAGAGGTGCAAATCGTGGAGTGCGAGTGGGGCACCGGAGTGCCTTTGCAACAGTACGAAGACATTCTCAAGGCTGATACGCAGCACAAGATCAAAGCGGTATTGGTATGCCATAACGAAACCGCTACCGGTGTGGCATCGGATATTTACGGCGTGCGGGAAGCATTGGACGAGGCCGCACACCCTGCGCTGTTGTTTGTGGACTGCGTTTCTTCCTTGGGCTGCCTGGAATTTCGCTTTGACGACTGGGGTATCGACATGGCGGTTTCCGGCTCTCAAAAAGGCTTTATGTTGCCTGCGGGCCTGGGCATACTGTGCGCCAGCGCTAAGGCGCTGGCGATGTACCCATCGTCCAAGCTCAAGCGCGCTTACTTTGATCTACCCGACATGATCCAAAGCAATGCGAACGGCTACTTCCCCTACACCCCGGCTTTGACGCTGATGTATGGCTTGATTGAATCGCTCAAGATGATCAGCGAGGAGGGTCTGGACAATGTCATTGCGCGCCACCACTACCTGGCCGAAGGCGTACGCGCTGCGGTCACCCAGGGCTGGCAGCTCAGGCTGTGTGCCAAAGAGCAACGCTGGCACTCCGACACTGTGTCAGCGGTCATGCTGCCCGAAGGTATTGCCGGCACTGAAGTCATAGCCCGCGCCTACCAGCGCTACAACCTGTCCTTGGGCGGCGGACTGTCCAAAGTGGCTGGCAAACTGTTTCGCATCGGCCACTTGGGCGATATGAATGAGATTCATTTGATGGCCGCCATCAATGGCGCAGAAATGGCCATGCTCGATTGTGGCGTGAATGTCCAGCCTGGTAGCGGCGCAGCAGCGGCTGGCCATTATTGGCGCACGCATGAGGCCCCTTCGGGCCTGTGCGCCATGCCCAAACCGCAGGAAATGCCCAGCGCGCACCCCAAAACGGTGCTGGCCCCTAGCTAAACCAAGGCGCTTGATCGGATGGCCTAGCCGCAGCGGCGTTTTCAAACAGCGGGCCTGTAGGGGACGAGCACATAACGCGTCTTCAACTTGGCAGCTTAGGCGGCATGTAGTCGCGCTTAAAGGATGAAAAGTAGTCCAAAACCCACGGAATCCACTCCTGTGCAAGGCCGTTCCGTCGGCCCAGCCTCCCTTGCGCAAGCGGCAAAAGCGATGCTCCGTATCCAAGGACTATCCCCTGCTTTTTGTGTGAACTTTTTCAAAAACAGTAGCAATGATGAAAAATCTCACTTTAGACATTAATTAACTGAGGTAAAAAAATATATTAATTACTTTATTGATATTGGTTTTTACAGTTCTTCCCAGATAACCCAAAACCCCCACACAGGAGACATTGATGAGCGATAGCGACAGCGGTTCCAGCCAGATTACCGACGCCAAAAAGCGTTACAGCGCGGGCGTTTTGAAGTACAAGCAAATGGGCTATTGGATGCCCGATTACGTGCCCAAGGAAACTGACACGCTGTGCCTCTTTCGCATCACGCCGCAAGACGGTGTAGATCCAGAAGAAGCGGCGGCTGCGGTGGCTGGTGAGTCTTCAACCGCCACCTGGACCGTGGTGTGGACCGACCGCCTGACCGCTTGCGACAGCTACCGCGCCAAGGCCTACAAAGTGATTCCGGTACCTAACAACCCAGGCCAGTATTTCGCGTATGTCGCCTATGACCTGATCCTGTTTGAAGAAGGCTCTATCGCCAACATGACGGCCAGCCTGATCGGCAATGTGTTTTCTTTCAAACCGCTTAAGGCCGCGCGACTGGAGGACATTCGCATCCCAGTGGCCTATGTGAAAACTTTCAAAGGCCCGCCCACGGGCTTGATTGTTGAGCGCGAGCGTCTGGATAAATTTGGTCGTCCCCTGCTGGGCGCCACGACCAAACCCAAGCTGGGCTTGTCAGGCCGCAACTACGGCCGCGTGGTCTATGAGGGTCTCAAAGGCGGCCTGGACTTTATGAAGGACGACGAAAATATTAACAGCCAGCCCTTTATGCACTGGCGTGATCGCTTTTTATTCGTCATGGATGCAGTCAATAAAGCAAGCGCCGTAACGGGGGAGGTGAAGGGGAGTTATCTGAACGTGACCGGCGCCACGATGGAAGACATGTATGAGCGCGCCGAGTTTGCCAAAGACCTAGGCTCGGTCATTATCATGGTGGACCTGGTGATTGGCTATACCGCCATCCAGTCCATGGCCAACTGGTGCCGCAAGAACGACATGATCATGCACATGCACCGTGCAGGCCATGGCACCTACACCCGCCAAAAAAACCACGGTGTAAGCTTTCGCGTCATCGCCAAATGGTTGCGCTTGGCCGGTTGTGACCATTTGCATACCGGCACCGCCGTGGGCAAACTCGAAGGCGATCCGCTCACAGTGCAGGGCTATTACAACGTCTGCCGCGACAGCTATACCAAAACCGACCTGCCGCGCGGCCTGTTCTTTGACCAGGACTGGGCAGATTTGAAAAAGGTGATGCCGGTGGCATCGGGCGGCATCCATGCCGGGCAAATGCACCAGCTTATCGATTTATTTGGCGACGATGTGGTCTTGCAATTTGGCGGCGGCACGATCGGCCACCCTATGGGTATCCAGGCCGGCGCGGTGGCAAACCGGGTGGCATTGGAATCCATGGTCAAAGCCCGCAATGAGGGGCGCAATATTCTGGAGGAAGGTCCGACTATCCTCAAACAAGCGGCGCAAAGTTGTACACCACTCAAGGCTGCATTGGATACTTGGGGCGAAATCAGCTTCAACTACCAGAGCACCGATTCAAGCGATTACACCGCCACGCCAGCCACCGCCTAAGACCACCCAGCTGCAAGGAGAGCCAAACTATGATGACCAACCCAACCGGCCGTTTGACACAAGGCCAATTCAGTTTTCTGCCCGACCTCACTGATGCGGAAATAACGTTGCAAATCGAATACGGCCTGCGTAAGGGCTATGCATGGAGCGTGGAATACACCGACGACCCGCACCCGCGCAACACCTATTGGGATATGTACGGCAACCCGATGTTCGATCTGCACGATGCTGCAGGCGTGATGCAGGAACTCAAGGCCTGCCGCGCCGCATTTCCCAACCACTACATCCGTATGATGGCCTTTGACTCTACCCGCGGCGTTGAAACCATCGCGATGAGCTTTATCGTCAACCGTCCGAGCAAGGAGCCTGGCTTTATGCTGGAGCGCCAGGAGGTCAACGGCCGTTCGCTGCGTTACACCACCCGCGGCTATGCGGCCAATCAGGCCGAAGGCGAGCGGTACACACGCTAAGCATCGCCGCGCCGAACCCTGGTACAAGTAGCCCATGACCGCACCCGCGTACTCCATTCCCGGCAGCACACCATTGTCTGCGGCGATCAGCACTGCGACCCTGACGCCTGAAAAACAGCACGACAACACATCCGCTGCGCGCTCCGTAGCAGAGGTGCTGGAAGGCTCGCAGGTGGAAGCCGTATTGCATGAACTGGACCGCGATCTGGTGGGTCTGCTGTCCGTGAAGGCGCGTATTCGGGATATTGCCGCCTTGCTGGTGATCGACAAGCTGCGCGTGAATCTCGGCCTCAATAGTCAGGCACCGAGTCTGCATATGTGCTTTAGCGGCAACCCCGGCACGGGCAAGACTACGGTGGCCAGTCGGATGGCGCAAATTCTGCACCGCCTGGGCTTTGTGCGCAAAGGGCATCTTGTCTCTGTCACGCGCGACGACCTGGTAGGGCAGTACATCGGCCACACCGCGCCTAAAACCAAAGAGGTGCTCAAGCGCGCCATGGGCGGCGTACTTTTTATCGACGAGGCTTATTACCTGTATCGTCCGGAGAACGAGCGCGATTACGGCCAAGAAGCGATTGAAATCCTGCTGCAAGTGATGGAAAACCAGCGCGACGATCTGGTGGTGATATTGGCCGGCTACAAAGACCGCATGGATACCTTTTTCCAGTCCAACCCTGGCATGAGCTCACGCATCGCCCACCACCTGGACTTTCCCGACTACGCTGTGGGCGAGCTACTGCATATTGCAGGTATGACCTTGGCACAGCAAAACTACCGCTTTGGCCAAGGTGCGCAAGCTGCGTTTGAACAGTACCTAGAGCTTCGCATCCGGCAACCGCACTTTGCCAACGCCCGTAGCGTGCGCAATGCCTTAGATCGTGCGCGCCTGCGCCAGGCAAGCCGTCTGTTTGCAGACCGCCAGCGGGTGCTTAGCGTAGATGATTTGACGACCATTGAAGCGACTGACATTCTTGCCAGCCGTGTCTTTCAGCAATCCTAAAAATAGAGAACGCCTATGCTCAAAGCACTCATTTTCGACGTCGATGGCACGCTGGCCGACACCGAGTCGGCCCACCGCGCCGCCTTTAACCACGCATTTGCAGAAGAAGGCCTGGACTGGGTCTGGGACGAGGCCCTGTACATCCAATTACTGGAAATTTCCGGGGGCAAGGAGCGCATCGCCCATTACTGGAAGCAAACGCGCGGCGACATCATAGGTATTGAGGCCGATTCGCTCAAAGACACGATTGCACGGCTGCACGAGCTCAAAACTGCAGCCTATGAAGGTATGGTCAACGATGGCATGGTGAACTTGCGTCCGGGCGTCTTGCGACTGATTGAATCAGCGAACGACCAAGGTTTGGCGCTAGCCATTGCCACCACCACCTCGCCGGTCAATATCGCGGCGCTTTTGCGCAAAGCCATAGGAGCGCATTGGCGCAGCTTGTTTGGCGTGGTGGAAGACGCGTCGACCGCGCCACGCAAAAAACCACATCCACAAGTCTATTTACAGACCTTGCAGCGCATGGGTATGGCCGGGAGCGATTGCTTGGCCATCGAAGATTCGTCCAATGGTTTGCAGGCTGCGCTGGCGGCCGGCTTACCGACGGTGATTACGCCCAACGGCTTTACCGCGCACCACCGCTTTGACGGCGCTTTGCGCGTCGTTGCAGATTTGGGAGATACCACGGCGGCAGACTTGCGCATCTGGCATTCGCAAGCCCGCGTCGTCTGATTGTTTGCTTTCCTGAGACCTTGCCATGCCCTTGTCCACCCGTTCCCAATACTCCACCCTAACGCAGTTTTTGATTGAGGAGCGACGCAAATACCCCAGTGCCAGCGGTGATTTCAATGCCTTGATTTTGGACATCGCGCTGGCCTGCAAAGCGATTGCGCGCGGCGTGGCGTTTGGCGAGCTTGGACAAGTGCTCGGTGACCACAAGAACGGCGATGGTGCTTCGGTCAACGTGCAGGGCGAGGCGCAGAAAACCTTGGACGTGTTGAGCAACCAGGCATTTATCCGCCGCACCGAATGGGCGGGTAACCTTGCAGGCATGGCTTCCGAGGAGATGGAGCACCCCTACCAAATACCTGGGCAGTACCCCCGTGGTAAGTACTTGCTGGTGTTTGACCCGCTCGATGGTTCCAGCAATATCGATGTCAATGTGGCAGTGGGCAGTATTTTCTCGGTACTGCGTGGGCCTGAGGATGGGCGCGATGTGCAAGAGGCCGACTTTTTACAAGCGGGCACACGCCAGGTAGCTGCCGGCTATGCCATTTATGGCCCAACGACCATGCTGGTACTCACCCTGGGCAATGGGGTGCAAGGCTTTACCTTGGACCCCAATTTGGGTGAGTTCATGCTCACGCACCGCAATATCCAGATTCCACCAGATACCCATGAGTTTGCGATTAACGCATCCAACAGCCGCTTCTGGGAAGCGCCGGTGAAGCGCTATGTGGATGAATGTGTGGCGGGCAAGATCGGAGTACGTGGCAAAGATTTCAATATGCGCTGGATCGCCAGCATGGTGGCCGAGGCACACCGCATCCTGATGCGCGGCGGCGTGTTCTTGTACCCGCGCGATACCAAGGATTTCAGCAAGGCTGGACGCCTGCGCTTGTTGTACGAAGCCAATCCAGTGGGCATGGTCATGGAGCAAGCCGGTGGCCGCGCCAGCACCGGCGAGCGACCCGTGTTGGACGTCGCACCAGCCTCACTGCACCAGCGCATCGGTTTAGTATTTGGTTCGCGCAACGAGGTCGAACGGATTGAGCGTTACCACCAGGAACCGGAACAAATCGAGGAACACAATCCCTTGTTTGCAGAGCGCAGTCTGTTTAGATTTTGAGATAAATTAGTTCAGGGAGGCCCCATGTCAGTGAAACACCCGATTGTTGCCATCACCGGCTCCAGCGGCGCAGGCACCACGTCGGTAACGCGCACGTTTGAGAATATTTTCAGACGCGAAGGTGTCAACGCCGCCATTATTGAAGGCGATAGCTTCCACCGCTACGATCGGGCCGAAATGAAGCTGCTTCTGGCCGAAGCAGAAGCGAAGGGCAACAAAAATTTCAGCCATTTTGGTCCGGAAAATAACCTTTTCTCAGAGCTAGAGGCTTTGTTTGCCGCCTATGCAAAAACAGGCAGCGGCAAGCAGCGCAAATATTTGCACGACCATGAAGAGGCCGCGCCATTTAAGCAAGAGCCTGGCACCTTCACACCCTGGGAAGATGTGCCCGAGGGTACTGACTTGCTGTTTTATGAAGGTTTGCATGGTGCGGTCGTCACTTCGGACGTGAATATCGCCAAGCATCCAGATTTGCTGATCGGCGTGGTGCCAGTCATCAATCTAGAGTGGATACAAAAGCTTTGGCGCGACAAGTCCAAGCGTGGCTACAGCACCGAGGCGGTGACAGACACTATCTTGCGTCGCATGCCTGACTATGTGAACTACATTTGCCCGCAGTTCATGCATACGCATGTCAACTTCCAGCGCGTCCCCATGGTCGACACGAGCAACCCGTTTATCAGTCGAGACATTCCTTCGCCGGACGAAAGCATGGTGGTCATCCGCTTTGCCAAGCCCAAGGGGATTGACTTTCAATATTTGCGCAGCATGATCGACGGTAGTTTCATGAGCCGTGCCAACACCATCGTAGTGCCCGGAGGCAAGATGGAGTTGGCGATGCAACTGATCTTCACGCCTTTCATCTGGCGCATGATGGAACGCAAGAAGCGCGTCGCATGAACCGCTATGACCTCATTTTGTTCGACCTGGACGGCACCCTTGTCGAAACTGCCCCCGAAATTTGCGATGCTGTGAATGACACTTTGCAGCACTTTGGTTTTGCAGGCGTTTCCCAAACCCAGGTGAATGACTGGATCGGCCATGGGACGCTAGAACTGCTAATCCAGGCACTGGCTTTTGTGCAGGGACAAAGCGATGGAATCATCCGAAACTCCGAGCGCTTGCCCGCGATTGCTGCCATTTTTAAGACGCACTACCGCGCCCGCTGCGGAACGCGCAGTCACTGCTACCCCCATGTGATGGAAACCTTGCGACGGCTCAAAGCGCAAGGTGTTCGTTTGGGTGTAGTCACTAATAAAGAAGGTGCCTATACCCAAACTGTATTGGATGCACATAGTTTGACACCCCTGTTTGATTGCGTTATCAGCGGCGACACATTGGCTACCAAAAAGCCCCAGCCTGAAGGGGTGCTCAGTTGCTTAAAGCGCCTCGGGGTGACCGCCGATAAAACACTTTTTGTGGGCGATTCCAGCATCGATGTGGCCACCGCTCGCAATGCCGGCGTGACGGTATGGGCAGTACCCTATGGATACAACATGGGCCACGCGATTGAAGATAGCCAGCCGGACCGCATCATTGCCAGCTTTGCCGAACTCTAAGCATACCGCTGTGGTGCTTTAGCGATGCGCCTCAAGCACCCTGGGTAGTGTGTAGTTGCCCGGTATTTCCATGATGAAGCTGCGAGTAAGAAATTGCGTCACTTGTGGCTATTCATCACTTATCAAATCACTGATCTATAGACAAAAAAAAGCCCGGTCCTAAGACCGGGCTTTTTCGCTTTAATAGCCTGAGAATGTCCTACTTTCACACGGGTATCCGCACTATCATCGGCGCTGAGTCGTTTCACGGTCCTGTTCGGGATGGGAAGGAGTGGTACCAACTCGCTATGGTCCTCAGGCATAACTTTTTGTCGTCCTGTACTGCCTTTCGGCAAATACAAAACGACCAATTTATAGAGCTAATCAGCTTCATCGATTTCTCGACCCCGGTACTGTGCACCGAGGATTTTGAATGCGTCAACTTGGCATAACTTCCCTGAAAAGCTTTTGCGCTATTTCTAGCGCTGGGCAAATCAAAGTTATAGGGTCAAGCCGCACGAGCAATTAGTATCAGTTAGCTTAACGCATTACTGCGCTTCCACACCTGACCTATCAACGTCCTGGTCTTGAACGACTCTTTAGGGGGCTCAAG
>Ga0209085_1001318_pt1 | contig 15613 bp, 14 predicted proteins | sample C_131016_EF_Meta_FD_187310 | JGI IMG/M metagenome (GOLD analysis project Ga0209085, IMG submission 187310) | Freshwater microbial communities from Lake Croche, Canada to study carbon cycling - C_131016_EF_MetaG (SPAdes) (version 2) | ecosystem: Environmental > Aquatic > Freshwater > Lake...
GGAACTTGGTGACCTAAGTGAAAATGCAGAATACGCATCTGCGCGGTCCGAACAAGAGCGAAACGAAAACAGAATTACTGATATTGACCACATTTTATTGAATGTTGAGCTCATTAAAGCTCCTAAGAATGGAAAACTTGTTGGCCTAGGCTCTACAGTTTCATTGAGCGGGGGGAGTAAGACTAAGAAATTTCAAATTGTTGGGACAGTTGAAGCTGATCCAATGAATGGAAAAATTAGTGATGAATCTCCTATCGGCAAAGCATTGATCGGTAAAAAAGTAGGCGAAAAAGTAGAGATTGTAACTCCTGCCGAAACAAGTTTCTATACTATAGACTCAATAAGCTAATCGGTTAGCAGTAAAAAAGACACTTTAAGGAATAGTGCAAAAGATGGCTACATTAAAAGAACTCAGGGACGAACGTTTAAGGAAATTGCATGAGCTTAGAGAGCTAGGAATAAATCCCTACCCCTCAGATACTCAGCGTAGCAATATGGCTGGAGATGTAGCTCAGCACTACGAACAGTTTAAGGATAAAAATGTAGCGATAGCTGGCAGGATTTTATCTATAAGAAAATTCGGTAAGATCGCATTTATTGTCCTTAAAGACGCGAGTGGTGAAATTCAGCTTTTTCTTAAAGACGGCATTGTAGAGAAGCTTGATAGTGAGAAGGGTAATCTTGGTCTAGCGGAACTTCATTTACTCGATTCAGGGGATTTTCTACAAGCAAAAGGTAAGGTTATTAAAACGCAAACTGGTGAGATTTCTGTTGAAGCTACTGAAATAAGGTTACTCGTCAAGACACTACGGCCGTTGCCCACAAAAGTCGATGGTTTTACGAATAAAGAAGAGCGCCTACGAAGACGATACATCGATACAAACATTAATCAGAACGTATATGATCGGTTTATAAGAAGAAGTGTATTCTGGCAAGCTACAAGAGACTTTTTGAATAAAAATGGTTTTGTAGAGATTAATATCCCCGTACTTGAACATACAACTGGAGGAGCAGATGCAAATCCATTCGTAACAAATATGGCAGCGCTTGATCAGGATTTCTATTTAAGAATCAGCCAAGAGTTACCGCTAAAGCGCTTATTGGGTGGGGGGTATGAAAAGGTTTATGATATCGGTCCACGGTTTAGAAACGAAAATTACAGTGACGAGCACCTCCCTGAGCATGTAGCAATGGAGTGGTATTGGGCGTACGCGGACTGGCGTGATGGCATGAAATTCATGACAGAGCTATATCGCTACGTCATCGAAAAAACATTCGGAACCCTTAAGTTCAAGAAAGGTTCGTTTGATATTGATTTATCAAAAGACTGGAAAGAGCTGGACTACGCAACTGTTATAAAAGATAACTATGGTATTGATGTTTTTGACTGCAAAATTGACGAAGTTAAAGCGGCGCTCAAGAAGCATAAGCTGGAAGTAGAAAAGACGGATAATATTGCACGAGGTATAGACAAACTATGGAAAAATCTCCGTAAAGATATCGCAGGTCCTGTCTGGCTCATTAATACTCCAAAATTCATAAGTCCTCTGAGCAAAACTAATCTAGATAATGAAAATACCGTACAACGTTTTCAGCCTATTATCGCCGGTTCTGAGCTTGGTAATGGATTTAGTGAGCTCAATGATCCCGTAGACCAACTTGAACGTTTTATGGAGCAGCAAGGTATGCGTGACGCTGGAGATGAAGAAGCAATGATGCTAGATATTGATTTTGTAGAAATGCTTGAGTATGGAATGCCACCAGCTTGTGGATGGGGCTATACCGAGAGAGTCTTTTGGGTGCTTGAAGGGGTGAGCGCTCGAGAAGGCGTACCGTTCCCTCAAATGCGACACGAAATTGATGCCACCACTAAACTTATTTACCCAGAAGTATTTAAAAAAAATAAGTAAATCTGAATGCGATTACATAGATTTTATCTTCCGAATACCGCTGATGCAAAAGATCAAAATCTTGGCTCCAAATCTTTATGGGTTCACGAAAGCGGGCTTCTAGCACAGTGGAAAAAAGTACTTCGCTATAAAGAAGGACAGGAACTCGTTTTATTTGACGATACTAGGGAATGTCTTTACCGAATTATTGGTATTTCAAAGAATGACAGTGTTCATCTGGAATACGTAACTGAATATGAAAGAAAAATTCCCCAAAAAGAAGTATATTTATTCTGGTCAGTTTTGAAAAAAGATAAAAATGACTGGGTGCTTCAAAAGGCAACTGAACTTGGCGTAATGCATTTCATCCCCCTTCTTTGCGATCGAACCGAAAAACAAAATTTTAATTATGAGCGTGCTATGAAAATTATCATCGAGGCTTCCGAACAGTGCGGTCGTAGTGATATCCCTAAGTTACGCGAACCAATTTCTATTGCAGAGTCATTCAAGGAATACGAATCAATAGAAAAGTTTATGCTTGAAAGCGACGGAACCGGTCCCGAGATACTTCAACCGAGCGCTAAACTTGGGCTTTTCATCGGCCCAGAAGGTGGCTGGTCAGAGGAAGAGAAAAAATTTTTCGAAAAAGCTTCTATGAAAAAAGTTTCCTTAGGTCAATTCACTTTGCGTGCTGAAACTGCGGTAATAACTGCAGTCGCAGCGGCCTTTTCAGCGTAACTGCTACAATAAGAGTTATGGCATACACTAGATCATTACCCTATACTCCTGGGCAAAAAACCCCATTCGACCTCAGCCGTAGTAAAATCGAACTTTTCATACAATGTAAGAGATGCTTTTGGCTTGATGCTCGATTAAAAATAAAAAGACCAGATGGTCCTCCGTTCCAAATTAATAAATTGATTGATGAATTATTTAAAAAAGAATTTGATTCTTACCGAAAAAGCAAAAAACCTCATCCCATAATGATAAAAAATAATGTTGATGCAATACCATACACCCATAAAGATTTAAACAAATGGCGTGAAAATTTTATTGGCATACGCTTTCATCACAAACAAACAAACATAAATTTTTTTGGTGCCGTAGATGATATTTGGATTAACGCTAAGGACGAGCTTATCGTCGTTGACTATAAGGCTACTGCAAAAAAAACTGAAGTTTCTCTCGATGCCGATTGGCAAATTACTTATAAACGCCAGCTTGAGATATACCAATGGCTCCTTAAGTCAAACGGCTTCAAAGTAAGCCCAGTAGGATATTTTGTGTATGCGAATGGACAGTCTAATTTTGAAGAATTCAATGACACGCTTCATTTTAAAACAAAACTTTTTTCGTATGAAGGTGTGACTGATTGGATAGAACAAGTTGTGCTCTCAATCAAAGAATGTTTAGAAGGAGAAATGCCTGCAACAGGGAGCAGCATCATGGGGGGCGAATGTGCCTTTTGTGCCTATGCTCGAGATAGAACCGGGTTAACTCTCAAATATTTAAAAAATAATCTTACCGTATAAATTGAACAAAATTGAGGGTATAATGGAACTATGTTAGACATTCAATATATTCGTGAAAATGCAGATAAGGTTGCCGAAAAAACAAAACAAAAAGGGATGAAAGCTGATATCAAAAAGCTTCTGAGCGTTGATGAAAAAAGAAGAGACCTGATTCAGAAAACTGAAAAATTAAGAGAACAGCGTAATCAGTTGCTCGCCTCAAACGATTCTTCAACAAAACCAACCGAGGCTTTTATTGAAGAGGGTCGAAAAATCCGTAAAGCAATCGAGGAAATCGAAAGTTCACTTGGCTTAGTAGAAAAAGAATACCAGGAACTATTGAGCGAGATTCCAAATGTAACCCCTGATGATACGCCTCTCGGGGGTGAAGAAGCCAATGCTATGGTCAAGCAATGGGGAACGCCAACGCATAAAAAAACACAAGATCATCTTGATTGGGCTGAAAAGAAGGGTCTCGTTGATTTTGAACGCGGGACTAAAGTTGCCGGAAATAAATTCTATTTCTTAAAAGGTAGTCTCGTTAGCCTTGAGATGGCTCTTTCGCTATATGTTATGGAGCTAGCTCGAAAAAGCGGTTTTACGCCTATTACCGTTCCCCATATGGTAAATACTCGAACAATGAATGGCACAGGCTATCTACCAAGGGGTGAAGAGCGGCAGGTGTATAAAATAGAGGGTGAAGACCTTAATCTAATTGCAACTTCAGAAATACCTATAACGGGCTATCATTCTGATGAAATTATAGAAGAAGACGTGCTCCCACTATTATATGTTGGCATTAGTCCTGCCTATAGAATGGAGGCTGGAGCCTATGGAAAACATAGTAGAGGTCTCTATAGAGTACATCAATTCAATAAAGTGGAGCTCTACGTATTTTGTAGCCCATCGCACAGTGAAGAATGGCATCAAAAATTAATTGATTTAGAAGAAGAAATTTGTCAGAATCTAAACTTGCCTTATCAGTTAGTCAGAATTGCTGCCGGTGATCTCGGTGCACCTGCATATAAAAAATTTGATATAGAATATTGGAGTCCCGTGGACCAATCCTATAAAGAATTAATGAGTTGCTCCAATATAACTGATTATCAGGCTAGGCGATTGAATATAAGATACAGAAACAAAGAAAAGAAAACAGATTATTTGCATACACTGAATGGAACAGCTGCTGCGATGAGCAGGATGCTAATTGCAATCATAGAAAATCATCAGAATGAAAACGGTGAATTAGTGATTCCAGAAGTCTTACGTCAATATATGGGAGGGGTCCAAACAATATGATAAAAAAACTCGAAATAACCGGTGTGCATATAGAGGCAACAGAAGACGTCAAAGACTACGTTGAAAAGAAGCTAGGGCGACTTGACACCTATATGCCTCGGCATGCACGAGATAGCGTTCATTTAGAGGTTTGGCTCAAAGAAGAGCATGCGAAAAACAAAAAACAATCAACCGCTGAAGTGGTGATGTTTCTTCCCGGTGAAAAGATTACAGCCAAAGAAACGACAGTAAATATTTATGCAGCTATCGATATCGTTGAACAAAAAATTAAGTCACAACTTAGAAAATATAAATCCTTGAACGCCGACAACAATACAAAAAAAGAAAAAAAAGTGAGAGCTTTTTTGGGCAAAATTGTTAGAAGAAATAATAAAAGTTAAATTCTCTATTAATTTACATCGACATCATCTGTCAAGCGCGATACAATAGACTACATTATCAGTGAGGGGAACCAGACCAAATGGCAAATTTTTTTAAGTCACTTTTAGGTGATAATCAGAACGCATTAATGAGACGTTTAAAGCGACGAGTTAATGATATTAATGCTCTTGAAGAAAAATATAAAAAAATGAAGGATCCCGTTCTCAGGAAACAGACAGATATTTTAAAAAAACGACTCGAGAAAGAGTCTCTTGATAAGATTTTGCCAGATGCATTTGCAGTGGTTCGAGAAGCAGCTAGAAGGAAATTAGGTCAAAGACATTTTGATGTTCAGCTCATAGGTGGCATGGCGTTACATGAGGGTAATGTTGCTGAAATGAAAACCGGTGAAGGTAAAACTCTGGTCGCAACAGCACCAGTATACTTAAACGCGTTGACCGAAAAAGGTGTGCACGTAGTTACCGTTAATGAATATCTTGTACAGCGTGATGCAGGTTGGATGGGTCAGGTTTATGAAGCACTAGGCCTGACAACTGGCGTTATTATTCCTGATGCCTCATATATTTATGATGCAACATACACGAATAAAGATCATGCAGATGAACGATTCCGGCATTTACGCCCATGCTCTCGGCAAGAAGCGTACAATGCAGACATTACATATGGAACCAATAATGAATTTGGTTTTGATTATTTGAGAGATAATATGGTGAGAGAAGTCGATCAACTAAGGCAAAGAAAATTACACTTTGCGATTGTAGACGAAGTTGACTCCATTTTAGTGGACGAAGCCAGGACTCCGCTTATTATTAGCGCACCAAGCACTTCAAGTGGGCAAGCCTATACTCAATTTGCTCGAGTCGTAAGTCAATTAAAACCAGAGCATTACACAGTTGATGAAAAAGAAAAAAGGGTTTCTCTCAATGATGATGGAGTTGAAAAAGTTGAGAAACTAATGGGTGTGAAGAATCTTTATGAAGAAGGTAATGTCAGAACAATTTATCATCTGGAGCAAGCACTGCGAGCACAGACTCTTTTTGTCAGGGATAAAGATTACGTCGTAACAACTGATGGTGAAGTTGTAATTGTAGATGAATTCACTGGAAGACTTCTTAAGGGACGACGTTATAACGAGGGACTGCATCAAGCAATTGAAGCTAAGGAAAGTGTTACTGTTCAGCAAGAATCTATGACACTTGCAACTATCAGCTTCCAGAATTACTTTAGGTTATATGAAAAGCTCTCTGGTATGACTGGTACCGCGATGACTGAAAGTGAAGAATTCCACCAAATTTATAAACTTAATGTCATCGATATTCCAACTAATCAAGCCCAAAGAAGAAAAGATCTACCAGATCGAATTTATAAAACAAAAAGCGCCAAGACCCGAGCTATTGCTGAAGCGGTTAAAGAACTACACGAAAAAGGACAACCCGTACTTATTGGTACTGTATCGATTGAAAACAATGAAGAACTTGGTGCTGCTCTAAATAAAGCAAAAATCCCACATCAGGTGCTCAACGCAAAGAATAATGAAAGAGAAGCTGCAATTGTTGCAAAAGCTGGCCAAAAGGGTGCAGTTACTCTTGCGACCAATATTGCTGGACGCGGAACAGACATAGTACTAGATGAAGAAACAAAAGAACTTGGAGGTCTTTTTGTTATTGGATCCGAACGACATGAGTCGCGTCGAATCGATAACCAACTTCGAGGCCGGTCCGGTCGACAAGGTGATCCAGGTATGACACAATTTTATGTTTCTACAGAAGATGATTTAATGCGAATTTTTGGTGGTGAGAAAATCGCAAATCTTATGGATCGGCTTAAAGTTGACGAGGATATGCCTTTAGAGAATCGCGTTGTTAGTAAGAGCCTTGAAGGTGCACAAAAAAAGGTTGAAGGATTTAATTTTGATTCTCGTAAGAATGTCGTTAAGTATGACGACGTTATGAATAGACATCGTAAAGCAACTTATGAAACAAGACGAGCACTACTTGAGAACGCTAATATCGCAGATCGAATTAAGCAATTTATTAAAGAAGAGTCAAGCTCACTGGGTGTGCTTCTCGGTAATGATAAGGCTTTTGAAAAAACTGTTACTGAAGTATTTCCTTTTGATGAAGAAACACTGAATAGGCTTTTTGATGCTGAAGCCGACAGGTTTGCGACCGTCCTAGAGCAAGAAGCGCTTGAGCTATACGAAGCGAAAGAATTAACCTTCAGCTCTGATCTTATGCGTGAAATTGAAAGAGACATTTATTTCCAAATACTAGATAACCTTTGGATGCAGCATCTTGAAGATATGGAACATTTGCGAGAAGGGATTCATTGGGCAAGCGTTGGGCAGCGCGATCCGTTGGTTGAATATAGAAGCAGGGGTCAAGCTATGTTTGAAGCAATGCAGCACGTACTGCGAAGAGAGGTCCTTAGAAACATTATGCATGCAGTCCCAATGAGTGAACATCTAGATCATATGCATGATACTGAACTTACCCGTGCAGCTAAAAATTCTGTAGATAATGCTGCAAATATAACAGAAGCTGAGGTGATATCGGAAGATTCTTTTAAAGTGAAAAAAACATCTCCAAAGGGAAGCGGCTCTAAGAAGAAAAAGAACGCACACAAGGCTCAGCGCCAAAATAGAAAAAAGAACAGGCGCTAATAAGTGAAGCAATTTGCTAAGGCAGTACAACTTGATAATGGCGCGCAAGGAATATTTATTGATGTTCCCGATTCAAGCGTAGTTTGTTTTGAAATAAATTTTAGAGCTGGCGACTATTTGTCACCTAAAGGAAAAATGGACACAGCGCATTTGATGGAACATATTGCACTTGGTGCTAATAAAAAATTCAAAAAAGCCTCTGATTACAGTAAAGAGTTTGTAAAGAATGGTGCTTATCAAAATGCATCAACTGGCTCATATCATATGACCTACATTGCCGAGTGTGCTGAATTTGAGGCCGAAAGAATAGTTGATCTATTACTACTCGCTATTGAAGAGCCATTATTTTTAGAAAAAGAATTCAAAACAGAAAAAGAAAATGTACGTGAAGAATTAATGAGTCGGATGAATGATCATGGCATTGAATTAAGCTTGATTTCAGGGCAGAAACTTGGCCTCATTGAAATGCCATATCGGCAAAGACTTGAAGAGCTAGATGGCATAGAAATCGCAGACGTTAAAAAACATTACAGTGATACGCATACGACATCAAATATGAGATTCATTATCTCTGGCGCACTGAAGGAGAGAGAAAAAACTATAATTGAGCGGCTTAAAGCGACAACCCTCGCCAAGGGTGATGGAAGAATACCCTTAGTAAACGAACCCCTGCAATTGCTTAAAGAACCAATCGTGGTTAAGGATAAAAGTGTAGAAAATATATTTTACCGATGGGACTCAGCGATAGAAGGACGTTTCAGCCCTCAGGAAGTGCAGTCATTCAACGCACTCACAACAATTTTGCTAGGAACTATGCATTCAAGAATTTATGGTAAGGCAAGAGAAAAAGGATTGGCCTACGGAATTGACTACAGCACCTATTTCAGTAAAGATAATCAATTTTTTTCAATATCCGGAGAAGTTTCAACTCCAAATATTGAAGAGCTTTTCAAAATAATCAGCAAAGAACTAAAAAAAATGGCAAATGGTGATTTTACTGAAAGTGAATTAAGCCAAGCTAAATCCACGCTTCTTGGTGATCTTCAGAGGAGATACCAGACCGCTTGGTCAGTGCTAGACGCATATGTTAATGCTTTTTTGTATGAAAATAGAATTGAAAATTTTGATGAACTTCCCGATAGAATTAAAAAAATTTCATCAGAAGACGTTATTGCCATAGCCAAGAAATTTTTAGAAAAGGATTCTAATTGGGTATTGGCTTTTTATGGAAATATTAATGAAAATAAAGCCGACAAACTGTATTCTAAATTTAATAGTTTGTACTTTTAGTCAAGGCAGAGCGGATCAATATGAATAATAAGCTTCTTGTACTCCAGAATAATTTCACTCTAGCTTATGAGCAATTGGATATCAATGCTAAAAAAGAAATACTTGATACTTTGCTTAGGCAAAGTGAGCAACCAAATTATTGGGACGATACCGCGAAAGCACAGTCAAATTCCAAAAAAATTTCAAAGCTCCAGCTCCAGATTAATCCTTGGATTAAATTGAAGAGTGAAATAGAAGAAATAAATAATCTTTTTCAAATGAAAGATGAATCTTTACAGTCAGAAATTGCTTTAATGGTTGATAGATTGACAGAAAATTTTGAACTACTACAAAAAGATTTACTTTTTACTGGCTCATATGATGATCACGATGTTCTGATGAGTATTTACGCAGGAGCTGGTGGAACTGATGCGCAGGATTGGGCTCAGATGATTTTTCGAATGTATAGTAGATGGGCGGAAGATAAAGGTTTTAAATTGTCGATTATTGATCAATCAAATGGGGAGGAGGCTGGTATAAAAACTATAACGTTTTCTATCCAGGGTGAGCATGTGTATGGCCTTCTTAAGGGCGAAGCCGGCGTTCACAGACTCGTGAGACTCAGTCCTTTTAATTCAGATAACTTAAGGCAAACGAGTTTCGCAAAGGTACAGGTTATTCCTGAAATAGAAAACGACAGTGAACTTGAACTAGACGAAAAAACATTGAAAATTGACGTATATAGGGCAGGGGGGCATGGTGGACAGAGCGTGAATACGACTGACAGCGCAGTACGAATTACTCATATCCCGACTGGAATCACTGTCGCTATCCAAAATGAACGGTCACAATTACAAAATAGAGAAACGGCGTTAAAAATATTAAAATCACAGTTATTACAGTTAAAAATTGAACAGCATCAAGAAAAATTGTCTAACATCAAGGGGCCAAATTTATCAGCTGAATGGGGCAATCAAATTCGTAATTACGTGCTGCACCCTTATAAACAAGTCAAGGATACTCGAACAAAATATGAATCAAGTAATCCAGATGAAGTACTGAGTGGAAAATTAAATCCTTTCATTGACGCTTACCTAAAGGCAACACTTACTGCCGCTGAATAAAAACCTTTAAGGGCTCAATTATCGTCATCTTTTGATATAATCAAAAGCAGAATGATTTTATTAGATAGAGTAACAAAAAATTATAATAAAAGGGGTACGGCCTTAAAAAGTATAAGTCTCCATGTTGAGCCTAAAGAATTTGTGATTATTGTTGGCCCTAGCGGGGCAGGAAAATCAACATTACTTAAATTACTGACAAGAGAAGAGAAGCCTACATCAGGAAAAATAATAGTAGGTGGCATCGATTACGAAACTTTGAAAGATAAAAAAATACCCTTGCTGCGCAGGAAGATTGGAGTCGTTTTCCAGGATTTTAAACTATTGCCAAATAAGACTGTTTACGAGAATGTTGCCTTTGCGCTAGAGGTAGTTGGCATGGGCGACAAAGAAATAGCGCTAACAATTCCAAAAGTTCTTGATATTGTCGGGTTGACTGGCAAAGAATCCAACTATCCTTCAGAATTATCTGGCGGAGAGAGGCAGCGAGTTGCCATAGCTAGAGCTATAGCTCGTCAGCCGAAAATCTTAATTGCTGACGAACCAACAGGAAATCTTGATGCTGATCATGCTTGGGATGTTATACGTGTGCTCGAAAAAATAAATAAATACGGTACAACGGTCATATTAACAACTCACAACCAAGAAATCGTAAATAAATTAAAAAGACGAGTTATAACAATTCGTGACGGTCAGATTGTAAGTGATAAGGCTGGCGGAGGATATAAATAATGGGACGGAGAGCAGTCGGCCTCAAAAGAGTTACTGAATCGGGGATTAAAAATTTCTTTCGAAATTCTTGGCTCACAGTTGCAGCAACCGCTGTCATGATAGTCTCGTTAGTTATAATTCTTTCGGCAGTTGTATTGAATGTTACTGCAAGAAATGCAATCAAAGAACTCTCAAAGAACTTAAAGATATCCATTTATCTAAAGGACGGAGCAACTCAAAAACAAATATCAAATTTAACTACAGATATAAAAAGTAACAATGCCGTTGCTTCAGTAGATTATGTTTCAAAGGCAGATGCTCAAAAGCAATTTAATAAAACTTTTCAGTCTGATCCAAATCTCATATCTGGGCTAGAAATTTTAGGGACAAATACGCTACCGGCATCACTTGAAGTCAGTGTAACAGATTTAAGTAAGATAAATGAAGTTGGTGCTATACCAAATGCCGAAAAGCATAAGAGTGCTGTCGAAAGCGTTACGATTGGGAAAACGGACGTCAAGAAGACTATCGATAGAGCGGCATCTGCTCAAAAATTTATTACTCTTGCGAGTGTCATTGCTGCTATAGTATTTGCACTCGTAAGCATGCTTATCATATTCAACACTATTAGAATGGCCATCTTTACAAGAGCGGAAGAGATTAGAATTATGAAGTTAATTGGAGCAACGCCAACATTTATAAGAGGACCGTTTTTAATTGAATCAAGCATGTATGGAATTATTGCGGGATTAATTTCAAGCGCTATTGTAGTAACGGGAATTTTCTATCTGGGTATGAAAATTTCAAATCAAGTAGAATTTGCAGCAACATACAAATACTTTACTAGTGTTAAAGTAATTATCGCTATGGTTTGTGGCGCTATTTCTGTAGGTATTCTTGTTGGAGTGATATCTAGTCTTATGGCGATGAAAAAACACTTGCGCCTTAAGAGCTGGTAAAAGCTTCTAGATTTGACCTGTTAACATAAGCTTGATAGCATAGATGTGTAAGTAGACCCTGGTAAAAGCCATGAAAATAATAAAAAAATATAACTCAAGATTAGTCCCATCCCTGTTGGCGTCTATGCTAGTCGTAGCTACTGTTTTTGCATCTCAACCTCGCTCGTCTGCACAATCAGTCAGTGACCTTCAGAATCAAAAGAACATTCTACAGTCTCAAATTAATAGCACAAATTCAACACTTCAAGGCCTCACTAATAAAGCAAACACCTTGCAGAATGAAGTGGCAATATTGAATGCACAAATTGCCGACATGCAAAATCAAATCGCTACAACAAAAAATAAAATCACTTCACTGCAGTCAAGCTTAGATCAGGCTCAGGCAAATTTGGAAAAACAAAAAACCGTGCTTCAGGCGAGCATAGAGATGCTTTACAAGAATGAAGGAGCATCTACGATAGAACTAATAGTAGGTAGTGATAGTTTTTCTAAATTTATTGATAGTCAAACATATTTACAGAGCTTAAAAGACGGTATAACAACTTCCGTTAAAAAAATCCAAGCTTTAAAGCAGCAAATACAGACGCAGCAAGATGAGCAGAAAAAGTTATTAAATCAGCAGCAAGCCCAGCAAAATTCATTACAAGCAACACAAGCTCAACAGCAATCATTGCTTGATCAAACGCAAGGTAGTGAAGCAAATTACCAACAGATCGTTGCGGGCCTGCGAGCTCAGCAGCAAAGCGTCATTGCTGCCATAGCCGCAAAAATGGCTGCTTCGGGCACCACGATATATACTGGCGATGGTTCAAACGGGGGATATCCAACTGTTTGGGCAAACGCAGAGCAGGACTCCTTGGGTGATTCGTGGGGAATGTGGAATCGCGAATGCGTAAGTTATGCAGCCTTTAAGGTCGCTCAATCAGGACGCTACATGCCAGCATGGGGAAGGGGCTACTTAGCAAACGCTCAAAACTGGCCCGGCCTCGCTGATGCTTTCGGTATCCCAACTGATCGTAGCCCACGAGTCGGTGACGTTGCAATTACGTATAATTATCCGGTAGGGCATGCGATGTATGTTGAGGCTGTAAATGGTCGTATGGTAACAATTAGTCAGTATAACTGGCCTGTAAATGGACAGTGGGGTATGTGGAGCGAAATGACGTTATCAGCGGACAGCTCCAGCTTGGGTCCCATGACATTCATTCATTTTTAGTATAATCAATTGACGCTTATGCAATTTTTTTTCTGTTATAATTTATGTATTGCATGGGGAAAAAAATAAATAAGAATTTTATAGTCAATCTAAAAAAACATAGTAGGTTTTTTAATAGTTTTGCAATAACGGTAGTCGTACTATTTGTTTTTTTTGCAGGTATACAATTTGGCAATGGTAATTGGCAAATCAATTATTTTAACAAGAATAAACAGAATAAAGACTTGCCCAGTAGCCTCGATTATTCATCGGTTAATCAAGTTTACCAACAGTTGAAACAGAAATATGACGGTAAATTAGATGTAAACAAGTTAATGATAGGAATGAAAGAAGGGCTCGTTTCTGCTGCCGGTGATCCATATACGACATATTTTGATGCAACACAGGCCAAAGAATTCAATAATCAACTTAATGGCACGATTACTGGTATTGGCGCACAATTGGGCGATCAGCAGGGTGCAATAATTGTTATAGCACCCATTGCTGGTTCTCCTGCAGATAAAGCAGGGATCAGAGCGCAAGATATAATCATTAAAATTAACGATACTTCAACATCAGGCATGACTATTGATCAAGCCATATCACTTATTAGAGGAAATCCGGGCACGACGGTTAAATTAGCGATACTTCGGGGTACGCAAAATATAGACTTTTCTATTATTAGGCAAACGATTACTATCCCTAGCGTAGTAACGAAGACACTTCAGGGAAGCATAGGATATATACAAATAAGTCAATTCGGTGATGATACTTCTCAGCTTGTTGATAAAGCCGCAACTGACTTTAAATCACAACATGTTAAATCAATCATCCTTGACCTAAGAGACAATCCAGGGGGCTACCTTGATGCTGCTGAAAGTGTTTCGAGCGAATGGCTGAAACAGGGACAGTCGGTGGTAATTAAAAAGACAAATAATATTGTTACAGAAACCTATGCAGCACGCCAAAACGGGCAGTTAATGGGTATCCCTACGGTAGTGTTAATCAACGGCGGGAGTGCAAGTGCGAGTGAGATTACGGCCGGTGCCTTAGTGGACAATAATGCGGCGATAACCTTAGGTACGAAATCATTTGGAAAAGGTAGCGTTCAAGAATTTAGCAATTTTTCAAACGGTGAACTTCTAAAGGTAACAATGGCTCACTGGTTTACTCCACTCGGAAAAACAATTAATAAGACCGGACTCGAGCCTACAAAAAATGTTCCAATAACAGATGCACAAATTTCGGCAGGACAAGACGTGCAACTGCAGGCAGCAGAAGACTACCTAAACGCTAAATAGATTACCACTCGTGCATCCCATGAACTTGCACATATCAATTGATTGGCATAAGATTAAAACATAAATGGTATCAAATTCGAAAAAAATCTTAATAGTTGAAGACGATGACAGTCTAGCTGGCATTTACGAAGTACGCTTGAGTAATGAAAGCTATTCATTAAATAGGGTAACCAACGGAGAAGATGCACTGGCTGCCGCAATTGATTTCCAGCCAGACTTAATTCTTTTAGATATTATGATGCCAAAAGTAAGCGGATTTGATGTACTAGATATTTTGAAGAATACACCCGAAACTGCAAATATTAAAATTGTAATGTTAACCGCTATGGGGCAAGATTCCGATAAAAAACGCGCAATGGAACTAGGTGCGGATGATTATCTCGTTAAGTCACAAGTTCTCATAGTCGATGTTCTCGATAGAATAAAAAAGCAATTAACATAAAAAAAGTCTCCTTAGAGAAGGAGACTTTAGGACGTCGAGTTAGAAATTATTCTACAACTACTTCAGTTCTTCGAACTGTTTTACCTGTAAATTTACGAGAAGCTCTTTGTTTGAAGGATACGATACCATCTTTAGCTGCATGGATAGTAAAATTTCTGCTCATGAAAGTGCCGTCACCAGCTAATTTTGTTTGACCGACTTGACGGATAATGACTTCACCAGTTTTTACTTTTTGGCCACCAAATCTCTTAACACCAAGTCTTTGACCGGGGCTATCATGGTTATTTTTACTGGTTCCGCCTGCTTTAACGTGTGACATCTTATTTCCTTGTGAGTATTACTAATTCTCTTGCTACTATTTGATCTGGTCGAAAGTAGAGTAAATCTTTTGAACTTACTTTTTCTAAAGCTATTCGATTGTACCCTAATTCTGCTAATTGGTCAAGGACTGAAAGGTGTACAAATTGATTATTTTCTGTTCGCCAGGCGGGTACTGCCAAACATATTCGGGTACCAGAAGCTATTTGTACTGCCAAATTTTTCAGAAATTTTTTATGAAGTAAATTGACTGGTTCAATAATTTCTCTTAAAAAGTCTTTTCTTGGAATTGTTGATAGTGGCTTGCCTAAGTAAGTTTCAGCCGCCACGCAGTTAAACTTTTGCCAATTCGTTGAGGTTGCATCTCCTTGTTCGATGGTTATTGATTGCTCGCTCCCATCAAATTTGTCTTCAAGCCAATCAATGTTACCTCTAGAAAAATCAACCATCCTTTCCTCTAAATCGGTACCTGTAACTGTCGGGCAACCCATTAGCAATGCTTCTTGGAGCAAAACACCCGTGCCACAAAAGGGGTCTAGTATTTCTATCGTTTTA
>Ga0209085_1001319_pt1 | contig 15606 bp, 16 predicted proteins | sample C_131016_EF_Meta_FD_187310 | JGI IMG/M metagenome (GOLD analysis project Ga0209085, IMG submission 187310) | Freshwater microbial communities from Lake Croche, Canada to study carbon cycling - C_131016_EF_MetaG (SPAdes) (version 2) | ecosystem: Environmental > Aquatic > Freshwater > Lake...
TCATTGGGTTTCTCCATACGTTATATTGGAGAAAGTTTTCTTTTGGCGTGAGATTGATTATGATGAACCAATCATTGAAAAACTTTCCAACTTCCTCAATCCTTTTTCTGTAGCATGGATGAATTTTCTTGACTTTGTGCATCCACAAATCAATTACATAAAGATTGATCGTTGGGATACATGGTCGATGGATCATACATTAGCCGATATTATTCTACCAATGTTGAAGCAAATGCGTGATACCAAACATGGTTCACCTCTTGTTGATCTTGAAGATGTGCCAGAAGAACTCCGCATAGTTGGTTATGAAGATTGGGCACCACAATTCACACTTGATCTTGATGATGATGAGAAATACAAAACTGAATCATGGGACTTGTCACATCGCCGTTGGGAGTGGGTACTCAATGAAATGATTTTTGCATTTGAACATCATGTTGATGACACATGGGAAAATGCATATAGTTCTGGTAAAATAGATATTAAACATGTACCATGTGAGTGGTATGAAAATGGAAAACCAAAACTCTATGAAACGGAACACGGACCAAATCATACCTATCAATGTGATTACGAAGGTTTGCGTAAGGTACATGCCCGTATGACAAATGGATTTCGTTTGTTTGGCAAGTATTACCAAGGCCTCTGGGATTAAAATGACTAAATAAAGATACTGGCATCACACACAATCCGCCAGTATTACACACACACAGGAGTAACTATGAGTAACTTGACACCGTTCGAGATTCGCCTTGAACTATTAAAAATGGCGAAAGACATGCTATCCGATGAGTATTATGGTAAGCGTGAATCAATCAGCAACGACTGGGCAACAAAAGTCGAATCTGCAAAACTAAATGGCGGAACCATACCAGATCATCCAGGGTTCCCGTCTTATCCCTCAGAAAATGAAATCATAACCAAGGCTCAGGTCTTGAATGGATTCGTTTCAAATATTACAGTAGATAAACCAAAGACAAAATCATCTACCTGATGGGACCGAGAGTGCTTTAGCACTCTCCTAACTAACAAGGAGAAATAATGCGGTATCTAACATTAGCACTTTGTGCATCATTCGCAGGATTCATATTTTTTATTAGTCACTCTATGGCTCAGATTGTTGTGCCTACTAAAATGAATATTGAACTGCAAGACTTATCGAAAGAAGCAAGGAAAGAAGTTGAATGCCTTGCACAGAATATGTACTTTGAGGCAGGTCAAGAACCTACAGAAGGACAACTTGGTGTAGCATTTGTCACACACAATAGAATGATGAATGGTAATTACCCAACAAGCTATTGTGGAGTGGTAAAACAAAAAGCAGGTAAAGTATGTCAGTTCTCATGGTATTGTGAAGCAGCAGCACGTAAAAAACTCTTGACAATTTCTAACAATGCATTGTATAATGATATTACTGACTTAGCATTGAGATTCTACCTTTATACCAATGAGTTTGATGATCCAACGAAGGGTGCATTATTTTTTCATGCAGACTATGTGAAACCTACTTGGAACAACATGAGACGAACTGCTTATATTGGTAGACATATTTTTTATAATAGAGTTAAGAGGAATACATGATTTCAACAAAGAAGAAAGAGAAGGTGATTATGGAAGAAGTGAAACCGAAAAGTTCAAATGATTTAAATGTAGTAGCAACTACAATAGTTTTACTTTCAATCGTTGCTGCGGTAGGTTTTTATGCATTGAATGATCGTAAACTTATGGCAGCAAATATTGAAAGCGCAATCGATAAAGGTATTGATCCGTTATCTGTACGGTGTACATATGCACGTGATTATGATACTATTTGTATAGCACATGCCGCAGCAAGCGGTCGTAAATTTTAATTATTAAGGAGATATAGTATGAATAAACTTGGTCAATATGATGATGGACGTAGCAACTATAATTTTAGTTTTAGTGATAACGATGGTAAGCATATCAGTGTATCATTTCGTGCAGAACCGGATTATGATCTAGACATTATTTTTAATGAATTCAGAAACTTCTTGATTGCAACTAATCATGATATTGAAGGTCAAATTGGTGAATTGGGTATTGATGAATCAGAACAGGACGATGATGACGATGAAAGTTATCCACAAAGTTGGGGTAAAAAAGCAGATGATATTTTGTTAGAATCCATAGATGCTATGAAACAAGCACAATCATCAGATAAGTTCTCGATGGGTCATTTGCCTAACAACGGATGGCCATTTGGTGGTTTGACTACAGCAAGTATTCCTGCATTGACTACAGAACAAATTGCTGCATTAACAGTAAAACCTATTGATTTGTCTCAAGTTAATCAGTACCCAACAATGTCACCTATCACATCAGAACAAATTAAATCTTGGAAATTTGATGCACCAGGAACAATTGGTGATATAAAGGTCTTATACAAATAATGCCTACAAAAGATGAGATGATGAAGTTTGCATTAGAGATTGAATCTTTAGTAGCAAAAACGGATTATACTTATCTTGAGGCAATTGTTGAACATTGTAAAGGCACAGGTTTGGAGATGGAAGTAGCAGCAACACTTATCACTCCAAACCTGAAGTCTAAGATACATGAACAGGCCGAGAGATTGAATATGTTGAAAACCAAAAGTAATCGTTTACCTATATGACGGGATATGAAGCCTTCTGTTTATACTCTTCTCTCAAATTGCATTTTACACAAGAATCGTATGACTACTTTAAGTATGGTGGTAAATCGAGAACGAGTATAGATGCATTTGAGAACAAGAAAGATAAATGGTTCTATTACAAACTGAGTCGGAGATTTTCTAATGATGACCAAGCCAGAGATTTTCTTGTTGCTAATCTTGTGCATAGTCCTGATGTATGGATTGGACATTTACTAACTGATGATTCTGATGTACATTATCGTGCCAGACAGAAAGTGATTCAATCATTATCATATACGTTCACAAATGAAATTGTACCACTAATGAGTCAGGAGAACCCAAATGATTGGTTGATGGTGCAAGATGGTCAGTATCCTTTATTGTTGCGTATGCTATTACACGGTGAAGTATCCATTGAGACTGTATGCATTCTAAACTCAATACTGAAGTTTTTACCAATGTGGGACAAAAAGATTACGGATACGATTCACTATCCAAATATAAGTTTGAAGATAAAGAAGTATACACCGTTTATACAATTTGATCCGACAAAGTATAAACTTATCCTGAAGAAACAATTACATGAAAATTCGGAAAACAATGCAACTGTTTCTTGACATTACATATATAAAAGTATATAATGAATCATGTGAACAAGATGCACATACTATAAACAACTAACTATACGAGGTAATATATGTCTGACTTTTCCGCACTCAAACGTAATCGCAATTCGTTTGATAAACTAACCAAAGCAATTGAATCAACAACTCAAACCACAGAATCGGGTTCAAAAGAAGATGACCGTTTCTGGCAACCCGAAGTAGACAAAGCAGGTAACGGCATGGCAATCATTCGTTTTCTGCCAGCACCCGCAGCAGATGGTGACGATGCACTTCCATGGGTTCGTGTATTCAATCATGGCTTTCAAGGACCAGGTGGTTGGTACATCGAAAACTCTTTGACTACTCTCAATCAAAAAGATCCAGTATCAGAATATAACTCTGTTCTGTGGAACTCAGGCATTGAAGCAAACAAAGAAATTGCACGTAAACAGAAACGCCGTTTGACTTACATTTCAAATGTTCTAATCGTTTCTGATCCTAAACATCCAGAAAATGAAGGTCAAATCAAACTGTACAAATACGGTAAAAAAATCTTTGACAAAATCTCCGAAGCAATGAATCCGGAGTTTGAAGATGAGACACCGTTGAATCCTTTTGATTTTTGGGAAGGTGCCAATTTCAAAATTAAGATTCGTCAAGTTGAAGGTTATCGTAATTATGACAAGTCTGAGTTTGATAAACCATCAGCATTACTTGATGGTGATGATGCTAAACTAGAATCACTGTGGAAGAAAGAAAACTCACTTAAAGAGTTTCTTGATGTTAAACACTTCAAGTCTTATGATGCATTGAAAGCACGTTTGGATAAAGTTCTTGGTCTGGATGGTGTCGCACCAGTAAAGACAAAGGCTGAAGATACTGTTTTGACTCCAGCAAAATCAGCACCTAGTTTGGATGAAACCGATGACGAACTAGATTACTTTAATTCTCTAGCAGAAGATTAAACTCTGCGAATGCCACCTTCGGGTGGCATTTTTTTATGCTGGTACTTCTCTTCTCAATTGAGTAGTTTCGACCAATGTATTATTGGTGACACTTGCGTTTATCACTGTAGGATTTTTTGGTTTGGATTGATTACGTTGTTCTACCGCAAGTTCTGTCGATGACTTACCAACATTTAATCCTTCGCCTTTGGATTGACCTGTGGCAGGATCAACTGTAGCGCCGGTCTTAGATGTTACTGTAGCGTCATCTGGTGTTGAGGGTGCACCACCGACAGTTACGTGCCAATCTTCACCTTTAACATTACGAATCAAACCAAACTTTTCTAACCAACCAGTAGGATTATCTCTAGTGCCGGCAAGAACATTGAGACCGGCATCACCTTTACTGTTGATGTCAATACCTAAACCTCTAATGTGTACACTACCTGCACCTGAACCTAAAGGTGCCATAGGTTGCGCTACTTTACCACTGGGTTTTCCATTATTCTTTGCTAAGTCAGCATCATATAATTCTTTTTGTTTTTCATTTGAACGATAACCAGAAGTGATCAACAGCATTTTACCTGTTTCTTGTTTGAATGCTGCTGCCATTGTTTCAACACGACTTTGAAAACCAGGATTAAAACTGGAAGTATCTACACTAGCATCTGCCTTCTTTGTTAGTGTATCTAAATTACCTTTTGGTCCTTCCGTTTTTGCGGAAACAGGAGTTGCACCGCCATCACCACCACTTGATGGTGTTGGTGATGTAACAGTTTGTGTGGGTTGTTCTATTGGAGCAAGAACAGATTTTTTAGAACGGTACTTTGATGGAGGTGGTGGAGGTGGAGGTACTATTGCTTCAACTTTTTTACCACCTCTTTTATCTTCTTCTCTCTTTGCAATCAGTTCTTTTAGTTTATTTCTTTTCCACGTAAGTTCTTCAATGTCAGCATTCAGAACATCTAATTGTTCCACTGCACCAGCATATGGATCAATAGGTTTTTCTTTTTCACCTGGTTTTGTAGCAGAAGGTTGAATGCCTAATACATTTTTATCTAATGAACGACCGAATCCTTTTAGTTTATCTGCAATCCAATTGCCAACACCACTTAAAAATTCTCCAATTCTACTTGTGACAGGAGATATAAAATCACCAATAACATTCAGAGTCTTTGCTGCATCTTCTTTAGTAATTAATCCAAACGTTAAAAACTCAATCAGTTTAGATGCTTCCTCTACAAACATTGCACCCCAATCTGTTGAATCAAAAAAATCATTAAAGGCAGTTTTGATTGACTCAATACCTATTGATATGATGCCTTCAACACCACCAAGACTTTCAATGATGCCTAGAATAGCATCTTTGTTTATGAATAATGCCAAAGCAATTGATGCTACAATTGCTATCAGTCCACTAATAATACTATCAAGTGTATTTTTGAAGAAACCACTTTTCTTTTTTTCTTTTTTTCTTTTTGATTTTTCTGTTTTCTTAACTTCTTTATCAACTTCATTAGGTTTAAATAAATTGGCAAGTTTTGAACCTATTGTTGGTGATTTTGCGGGTTTTATACCTTCAAGTTTTGCAAACTGACTAAAACCTTTATTAATAAGTTTTAGTTCTTTACTCATCCTACGGAAAAGAAGGGTGTTCTTGGCAAATATTTTGAGTGATGCAATTCCTTCTAATGAAGGACTTTTTTCATTTTTTTTCTTTTTGAATAGATTACCAAAAAATGATTTTTCTTGCTTATCATCTTCTTTTTTTTCGTCTTGTTTTATTTGATCTTTATTGGACATTATGTTGTCCTTGCTAATAATGTGTCGTTGCCATTAGTTTTTTTATCTACGGCAGCAACTTTTGTATCGGTTACTTTGGTATTATTAGTCTGTGCAACGTTTACTGTATTAACATCAGTAGGTTTCATCTGTTCCCGTTGACCTTGTGATACGTCTTTACTTGTACTATCAAGTGCTAAATTTTCATATTTACTTGCTGCCTCTAACTGTCCTCTGTTTGTTGCTGCAAGTTTACTTGTTGTGAATGCTGCTTCAACTTTTGCCATGTCACCACCAAGACCGCCCATGGCAACGTTACCAATTATAACTTTCAAGGCAGTTTTAAAATCGGGCATCTGATTTAATACAGATAGACCTCGTTCTTTACTACCTTGACCAACAGAATTGAGTATATAACCTGCTGCTGCTTTAGATGCGATATCAAAGTCACTCATTATCGAATCTGGATTATTCTCCAGATCGACTCCAATTATCTTACCAATATTTTTGTATACGTTACGACCAGTAATCTGTATAAACCCACGGCCCCTAAACAGGTAACCATCACCAGGTTTGCTATTTGTTGATAGCCCATCATAAACCATTGAGAAGAATGCTTCATCACCTTTTGACCAAATATCTTTTAGTTTTTCTGGCGACACACCATTTGGTTCATTCATCAATTTTGCAACACGACCGCCAGGACCTAACTGAGGAAATTTATTATAAATGTAAGAGATGCCACGATTGTTTAATGTTGCAAGCCATCCTTTTGCACCAATCTCTTTAGACTTTGGATCCAATCCAGATTCTTTTGCTGCTGTTGCCACCAATGCTTGAATTGCATATACATTTCTAATACCTAAAGATGCAACTGCTTCTGCAAATTGTTTTGCTCTACCTCTCATACCTTCTGGAGCAGGAGATGGTTTACTTGGTGGTAATATAGGCCTAGGCGCTGTCGCTTCTTTTCGCATAGCACCTTCTTTTTGTATTGCATCGTTCAATGCTCTTTCAGTCTTACGAAGTTCTTCTTTTTTCTTAATAACTTGCTCTGTCTCTTCAGTTCTTTTGCCGTAAGCATCGATTTCAAGTGCAGAGATTTCATCAATCAATGCATCTCGTTGTGCGATTTTCTGTGCGACTAATTCTTGTGCTTTGTTTAAATTTTCGGCAAGTTTTTCATTTTTCTTTTGCAACTCATCTTGTTCTTTTGCTCTCTTTACAGCATCCTCTGCAATCTTTGCGAAGTCTGCATCAGTCATAGGTTTAGGTTTCAGTGGATTCATATCGGATATTTTCTGAACCAAACCTGAAACTAAATCATCAATTGCTTTTGCGGTATCAGAAATAAAATCACCAATTTTACTAGGAAAACTAATCAGAAAATTAATAGTACCATCAATTACTTTGGCGGCAGTTTCCTTATCGAAAAGACCGAATGTCAGTGAATCTATTAAACCTGAAATGCCTGCTATTAAAGTTTTATACCAATCACCAGTTTCTTGCCACGTATCCCACGCATCGGTCAAACCGTCCCACAACGTCCATATAATTAATACGACCCAACCTAATGGACCAGATGCAACTGCCGCAGTTCGTGCTGCAACTTTTGCTGCCGCTTTACCCACTTTCTTTGCTGCTTGTTTGGCTATTTTAGTTGCTTCTTTTTTTTCTAGTTCTTTTATCTTATTACCAACAATCTTATCAGAAAGTTCTGTGAGATATTTCCAAGCATTCTTTGCATAGTCTTTAACTTTATCAAATAGTTGTTTTGCAAACTTCTTTATATTATCCATTAATGACTTGAATAATTTTTTTACTTTATCTTTAACTTGTGTTGCTAACTTCTTGGCATTTTCTGCTAGTTTTTTTGCGCCCTCTTTAATCTTTTTAAATTTTGCACCTTTAGAACTTTTAGGATCATCTTCTGCGGTTGGAGTTCTGGCAGCAATTTCTTTTCCTTGTTCTACTGCAAATTTCTTTTCTACTTCTTCTTGCTTCAGCAAATGCATATCTTCTTTATCGGCAGACTTTACACCATACAGTCCAACAAGCGTAATTATATTTTGCCGAACAATATTGAGATCGCCCGCCGCTTTTGACAACTCCGAATAATTGAGTGCTGCTTTTTTTAAAGATTTGTGAGCAGGAGTTACTTTTTTAGATGAGTCCTCATTCAGGACTTTCTTCTTGATCGTCAGACCTAAAATATTGGATAACACTTTAGGCCGTCATGTAGTTGTTGATAAAACTTGTATTATAGACACTGGCAATATTTTCAGGCTCTTTACCTTTTGTGCCTGCTTGATTATTTGTTGTGGGTGCATCAATTGTAACACCAGAATCTGCGGCAGAATCCATTCGTTGACCTTCCGCAACTTCAGATGATGCTGATGATAGTGCTGCACCAGAAACTGAAGGAGATGATTCTGATGATGGACTTGGTGACACTGCACCGCCACCACTCATGCCACTTTCACCACCTCCAGAAATACTACCACCACTTGTCGATGGCATTGATGCTGCTGGTGCTGCTGTTGGTGTTGTTACTGGTGTTGCTGCTTTTTGCCCTCTGGCATTTTGAAGAATTTTAGTTGGTTCACCACCAACTGCGGCGACCTCTTGACGAACTGCTTCTTCAGATAACTGTTCACCAGTTTTATCATCAATAAAACCTGTTGGTGAATTCGGATCGACGGTAATACCAAGTTTTGTTTTTAGAAAACCAACAGCACCTTTTTGATCTTTTTCAGCATTCTTAGCACTATAGGGATCTTCTTTCGAAGGTGATGCACCAAGTTTCTCTTCTAGTTTGCCTGCTGCTTCTGGTGATGTGCTTGCCGCTTTATCTTTTTCTTTTTGTTCTTCTTTTGCTTTTCTTGCTTTATCATAAAAGACACCTTCACCACTATCAAGTTTTGCTTGATTTTCTTTTAGGGCTGTTGTTGCACTTGATGTATAACTTTCGTCTGCGCCACTTGATGGATTTTTTTTGAATGGATACCACGCAGGAGTTCCAGGTATAGTAACATCATCTAAAACATTACCTTTAAATGAACCTAATTGACCAAGGTCTATATTGTATGCTGTTAATTTCTTAAACGGAATTTTGAATGGTGGAGTGCCTGGCCATCCAACATTATTTTTTATCGAAGTGACTACATCATCAAAGAATTGGGTAACACTTAACATCAAAGGATTCAAATACGTTAGTGCTGTATCCATTCCTTTACGCAGATCATTCTCGTTGAATAAACCAAACGTGATGAATTGTAAAAAGCCACCAAGAGCGGATATGAGCGTATCGGTAATACTACCAGTTTCCTTAAACGTGTTGATTGCATCCATGATCCCGTTGATTAAACCACCAATGATCATAGCAGGTAAAAATATTTTGCTTAGAATAGCAAAGATAGAACCGCCACTAAACAACGCACCAAATGCACCAACAATTCCCATGAACAAACCTTTCAGTAAGTTCACGGGATTAAGCATATCCATTAAACCAGATAGAAGTCCACCACCCCCACCACCTTCTTTCTTTTCTTCTTTTGGTTCTTTTTTATCTTTCTTTTCTTTTTCTGGTGTATTTTTCTTTCGTTCTTCCTCTAGTTTTGCTTCACGTAAATCTTCAGTCTGAAAGAATTTATCTGCTTTACCTTCTGCTTTTACTTTGCTCTCTTTACCTTTTAGATTAACCAGTTTAGAAATATTCTGGCGGAGCACATTCATATCACGTGCCATACCAGGTAGAACAATAGAGTTCTTAGCAATTACATTCAGAAAAGGTAAAACATCTGCACTTATTCCACCAGCAGATTCGACTTGAGCACCTTCTGCGCCTTCTTTTGTTGGAGAAGTTTTCTCTTTCTTTTTACCTCCAAATAATGACATGAATGAAAAACCTGAGTCCTTATTGCCAACAGACTCTTTCATTTTATCAAAATTTTTATAACCTAGACTTTTGGCTAGTTCTTCTAAATTCTTTTTTGCCATTACTTTCTACTTTGTTTTTGTTGATTGATACGTTCTTTTTCCTCTTCAAGGTATTTTACTAATAACGAAATGTAAATGCTTCTTTCCCAAGGTATCATATTTTCAAGTTCAGACAAACTGTATTTGTGATGTTGCATCATCGCAAAGTTTGTCTGATAGTAATTACCTAGTGATTCATGACGAAATATTAAACGAAAAAATTTTGTAGACCTTTAATCTCAATGTCTTCCTCATATCCACACTTGCCGCATTTGAAGTGAACATCTTTTTTAATTTCAGGCATTGTATCAAAGAACTTTTTAATTTTTTCCAGGTCTTTCTGTTGCATAGAATCGATGAACTCCATCAACTCTTCTTTTGGTGTATCTTTAGCGTAGTATACTTGTTCATCATCATAAAGATAATCAATACAATCAATCAGTACATTTACCAGAATTTGATTCTCGTCCATGTTCTCATAGTTTTGAATCATCTCAAATGTTGGATACTTCAAACAGATACCAACCTTTTCACTTAACATAAACTTGGTTTCATGATCGTCATGTTTTGTTGGTTCGATTTCCAACAGGTTCAAACTAAAGTCTACTGAACCAGCACACTTCTTTGTCTCACCTTTATCATCGGTAATATCATTGTTGCATTTGTATTTGAGTTCGACAACTTCTTCTACTGACCGAGCACGAAGATTCATGAATAAAAATTCAAGGTCAAATGTGGGTAAATTGTCAATATCAATTTCATCAATTACACAATTCTTTAATACTTGACGAATGGTATTAATTGTCTCTTTTGGATCTTCCGACTCTGCGGCCATTAGAAACAACTTTTGTTCTTTTACTAGAAATGGACGAATACGAACATCTTGTCCATTAGAAATGAGTTTGATAGTATAAATTGGTACATCAAGTTTTGGTAACATAATTTCCTCTCAATTAGAATGATAATAACCTTGTTGCTGCTGTGCCACCCAAAGAAGCAAGTGTTTGTCCAATATCATATTTACCTTCAAAGATAGAACGATATTTCTGATAACTGAATTGAACTGATAAACGGTGAAATGCATCGTCACCCCAACTTAATGCTTGAGGTGAAATACCAGTTGGGAATGCATCAATCAAATCCACTGCATAAATTTGACGAACTATATCGTCATATTGTATGACACGAATATCAGTCAAGTATCTTGACACTTGACTTTTTGGAAAACGTGGATTGTTCGTATCTGGAGGAATAATTGCATCCATCCAACGTTCAAACAACTTACGCTCATAGAAGTCATTTGTACAGATAAATGTTAATGTTGTTTCTGAATACTGCATACGATATGGCACTTTAAATGATGGACCATATATTTTTACATCAGCTGTTTCTAATGTTCGGCCTGGCAACTCTGCTGCTTCACATTGAAGAGCAAGATACCTAGATACCGATGGATTAGATGATTTCATTCCATCAGATCCACTGCCCATAGCATTATTGATGGCATCAGATACATCGGTAAAAACTGAATTTGGAAAGTTTAATACTTTTTCCAAAAACGAATTGCCTATTGACTGACCAATATACGGTGGAATAGGTAATATAACTTCAAACCTATTTGACCTAGCGGGACCGCCTTTGCCATTGATGTTTGATAGAAATAGATTAGGTGAAAACGACATTAAAATTTATCCTCTGATTCTGACCATACTTTGTTTTTCTTTGCTTTGGCAAATGATTCAACTGGTAACATGACGGCGATGTCCCATTCATCTGCTGTAATTTCCAAAAACCTAGATTGCACATGACTAAACAAATATCGTTTGATACAAGGTTTAGCCTGATATAATTTGGACGCTTTTGCTAGATAATCATAGCTGATTCTGAGTCTTGTTTTCTCATCATAGTTACGGTCAGTGAGTAATGTGCTTAACTTATCTAAAAGAAATACACGCTGCTTTGGACTAATATAATGCAAGTTAAGTCCTAAAAAACCGTCTGGGTATCGTTCTATTGGTATGACCAATGGGAACTTATCGTAATATGGCAACGTATCCTTCGTTTTCGGATCATAAAAGTAAAAGTACATTCTACCAATCATGGACTTTTCTCTGAGTCTCTGCCTATCACGCATTAGATCACCTTTGGTAGGTTTCAATGCGCCAGTTTTTGCTTTTAACCAGTTACGTGCTTCACGGGAACGTGGTTCAAAACCTTTCTTGGCAAGAGAGTCTTTGATTCTATCTATAAGTGTTTTGGTAGTCATCTAGTATTTATCTCAGATGCCTAGGTGTTTTTCTGTGATGACTTGAAATTCCCATCCATGGTCTTTGCAGAACTCGGTTGCTGCTTTCCATTTGGATTGATTGACGATGTAGGTTGCCGCTTCTTGAAGATAACGTTTAGTCTTACGTGTTTGAGTTGGGGGTTTAGTCTGCGCTTCTGGTTTGACTTCAATTACAAAAGTTTTGACTATACCGTTCTTTTGTTTGATTTTGGCCACAAAGTCTGGAAAATACCGATGTTTCTTATTGTCTACTGGACTCCAATAAGGTATGACCAGTTCTTCAGAACCCCACCAAATAACGTCTGGATGGTCGTCTAAATATTTCATTACTTTAACTTCCCACGATGATCTATAGATGATGTTAGTTGCATCACCCTTGTATTTTTGTGGGTTTTTTGGTGTGAATTTACCTTTATATGACATAAATACTATCTAGTCAACCTACTTAGGACATCCATGGCATTTTTCGGTTTATCTGATATTACAATTTCTCAGCAAGAAAATACAAGAGGACCCTTATCTCCACTTTTTACTGGTAAAGAAACATCAAACACATTTAGATATCCTCTAGATGTTGGAAATTATGATAAAGGTCATTACATGATTTTTCACATCTTTAAGCAAAAAAATTCTCAATTTACAGGAATAAAAAGAAGTCCTGAAAAAGAGGTAATGAAAAATTATAAGGGCGCTTCTAAACCAAGTACAAGTTTTGCATCACAGATTAATAGTAAGATTGATGCTGCCGTAAATAGTTTCACTAAAGGTAAAACATTATTTGGTAAAGAAATTTCCACATCATTTGGAACTTCATCTGCATCTGTTTCTCAGCAATCTTTTAGTAAAGATCAATATGTAGATAGTGTTAAAGATATTGAAAACAAATCTCTTTTAGATACCACACTAGAAACAACCGATTCTATTGTTTTATACATGCCAGACACAATAAGTTTTGATCATTCTCAAGGATATGGTGAACTTCAACTTGGTAATGAACTTGGTGGTAAAGCAGCGGTTGCAGGTAAATCTATAATTGAAGCAATACAGAAAGGTAGCGATGGTAAAGGTGCAGGCGATACCGCTATCGTTGCTGCCGCTCAATTAATAGGACAGAAAGCACTTGCTAAAGTAGTTGGGGAACAATCAGCAACAGCAGGCGCATTTTTAGCACTTGGTGGCGTTAATAATCCCATGCTAGAATTGATTTATCAATCTCCTTCGTTCCGTGAGTTTTCTTATGAGTTTATGTTCTATCCTCGGGACGAAAGAGAAGCATTAGAAGTTCAAAATATTATTGAAAGATTCCGTTTTCATCAAGCACCCGAAATTGATGCAGGTAGTTCGGGTTTGTTATTGATTCCCCCATCACAGTTTGATATTCAATTCTATTATAGCGGTAAACCTAATCCAAATATACCTACGATTTATCGTTGTGTAATGACAGGCATACAAGTTAATTATGCTCCAAACGGATGGTCTGCATATGAGATGCCAGGTGAAGATACTCCTGCTTTAGGTCGCACAGGTATGTCAACAGCAATACAAATGACTTTAAATTTTAAAGAGACTGTTATTATCACTAAACAAAACTTCAGATTTGGACCTAATGGTTATAAACCTAGAAATGCTGGTTATAGCGATGGTCTTTCAGAATTGTACGGCAAAATGACAAAGAAATAAAATGGCAAAATATTTTAATTTTTTTCCAACTACTCCATATACAAATTCAGATAAATCAACTGCATATGATACAGTTACAAATATTATCTCTAGGTTTGCATTTGAAGAAAGTTTAAAACAAAATACATCACTATTTTATCCATATACTATTCAAGATGGTGACACACCTGAGATGATTGCTTCTAAATATTATGGTTCACCAGAAAAACATTGGATAGTATTAATGTTTAATAATATTATTGATCCTCAATATGATTGGCCTCTTAATCAAAGAACTTTAATAAAATATATTAATGATAAGTATTCTACAAATGGTGCCGCTAATGATCCTCCACAAAGTGGATTAATATGGTCACAAAATGCGAGTAATGTTAAAACATATTATAAAACTGTAACCCGTTTAAGTTCTAAACCAACCAAAAATCAAATTGTTGAAAAAATTGAAATTGATTCTGGTACATATACAAATTTACCAGTAACTACTACAACATACGTGTTACAAGATGGTAATAGCATCACACAAACGATTGATAAACAGGCACAAACATATTATGATTATGAAGTTGAATTAAATGATGACAAACGAAAAATAAAATTATTAAGATCCGAGTATGTTACTGAATCAGGTTTAATGAATGAATTCAAACGTATTATTACTGTAAGTGAATAATGTCGTTATCTATTCCACAACAAGCATCAAGATTTAACCTAAATGAACTTTCCATAGTTACTAAAACTGGTGTGTTGGACATTTCCAAAATATATGAAGAAATAAACATTTTTGATTCTATTTTATCATCTGTTATGACTGGTGTTGTAAGTATTAATGATTCTGTAGGTCTTTCTGGTAAACTTATTTTTGATGGTTCGGAAGTATTGTTGATGAATATTGGTAAAGATACCGATTCTGCTTCATTCCGTTTGAAGAAGGCATTTAGAATATACAAGCAATCTGAGCGTAAGAATCTAACTCAAAATAGTGAAAGATATAATTTAGAATTTGTATCCGATGAATTTATTTTCTCAGATCAGCAAAGAATTAATCAAGCATATAAAACAACTTATACCGATATCGTTCAAAAGATACTGGTAAACTATCTTAAGGCACCAAGCACTAAACTGAATGGTGTATTTGAGAATACTTCAGGTATTCGTGATATTGTTATACCAAATCTAAAACCTCTTGAGGCAATTGAGTGGTGTGCTAAAAGATCGATAGATGAAAAGAAGTCGCCGAACTATGTGTTCTTTGAGAACAATCTTGGATATAACTATGCATCTCTATCCACATTATTATCACAAGATAGTTTATTCAATATAAAATTTTCGGCAAAAAATTTGAATAATGAAAATGCGGTAAGTGATTTATTGAGTCCAAGAAGTTATGAAGTAATTAGTCAGACCGACAAAATAGAACAGACACGATCTGGTGTAAATGCAGGTACATTTATTGGATTTGATCCAATTACCAGATCAATCGGAACGAAAAAGATAGGATTTGAAGATCATTACAATTCTATGAAACATGGTAATAAAACTCCTAACTTAGCGCAATCAACAAATCGTGGAGGTGAACTTGCAACTGAAGCATACAACTCTAAAAAAACGGTAAGTAGTTTTGGTGTAAATAGAAAAAATAGTGCTTACGTTAAGAAATATGATCCAACTTCAATATCAAAAATAGAAACGCAAGAA
>Ga0209085_1001320_pt1 | contig 15602 bp, 15 predicted proteins | sample C_131016_EF_Meta_FD_187310 | JGI IMG/M metagenome (GOLD analysis project Ga0209085, IMG submission 187310) | Freshwater microbial communities from Lake Croche, Canada to study carbon cycling - C_131016_EF_MetaG (SPAdes) (version 2) | ecosystem: Environmental > Aquatic > Freshwater > Lake...
GAAAAATTCTGTTGCAAATTTAGTCTTGCCAGGTTATCATCAACAAAAAATTTGGGGTTAAGTATGCCAAAGGGCGATTATTCATTTGTGAAAGATAAAGCCGTTCAGCGTATGCTAGATAATTTTGACCTCTCAAGTGATGCCGAGGCAGAAAATCGCAAGCGTGGCCTTAAAGCTATCCAGTTTTACCGTGGCGGGAAATCCCAATGGGACGATAACATTTACAATATCCGCAATGGTATTCAGCCGACAGAAAGCTATAACCAAATCCCTAAGTTTATTCGCCAAATAACCAATTTAATCCGCCAGAATAAAGCGCAAACTAAGGTTGTGGCTAATATGGACGGGGAAGAAAAAGTAGCTGGTGTTATTGAAGATTTAATGCGTGCTATCCAAGCGCAAAGCCAAGCTGATGTTGCATACGATATGGCTGGGTTTAATTCCACAGTAAATGGCTGGGGATATTGGCGCTGGCTTAAAGAGTATGAGAACGATACAAGTTTTGACCAAATACTAAAGATTGGGCAAATACCTAACCCATTCAAGATTTACGATGACCCGTTTTGTACTAGACAAGACAAGTTAGATAGGAAGTTTTTAATTGAGGTTGAAGACGTTAAGAAATCTGACTTTAACCGTGAAGAAGGTAAGAGCTACGATAGCTTAGACCTGCAAAGTATTGGTGATGCTGCCCCTGATTGGGCGACTGAAACAACTGTAAGGCGTGCTGAATATTGGGAAGTTAAAGATGTTGAGTCTGACTTATGGAAGAATAAGATTACCGGTGAAGTAACTAGCGAAAAGCCTAGTGACCCAAACAATTATGATTATCGTGTAGTAATTACTCCTAAGGTTATTTGGCGTAAATGTACTGCAATGGAAGTATTAGAGGAACAAGAGTGGGACGGTAAATACATTCCTTACATTTTTGTAGCTGGTGAAACTATATACGAAGATGGTAAGATTTATTACTCTGGTGCTGTTGAGCCAATGATTCCACCGCAGAAGCTGTTTAATTACGCAGCTAACGCTATTGTGCAGGCTGTATCGTCACAGCCACTTGCTCCTTATATCGCTGCTGTAGGCCAGATAACAGAGCCGCTAGCGCAGTTTTGGGATAACGCCAATACTAAAAACACGGCATGGCTACCATACAATCCTATTACAGTTAATGGGCAAGTAGCGCCGCCACCACAAAGACAGCAACAAAGTGCAGATATAACTTCTCTTGTTGAAGTTATGAAAATAGCGCAAGAAGGTTTTAACGAGGCTTCAGGGCAGTACCAAGCTAACATTGGTGCGGTAAGTAATGAGAAGTCTGGCGTGGCTATCCAGCGCAGGAATATGCAGTCTGAAACATCAACGTTTCACTTCCCTGATAATTTGGCTCGTGCGCTTACAGCAAGTGGTATTGTGGCTCTTGACCTTATTCAGAAAACTTATGATGGCTCAAGGGTTGTAAGGTTATTGAAGGAAGATAAGACTGACTACACGCAAGAAATTAACAAAGTTACAACTACTGACGCAGGCGAAGAAGATATATTTGACCTTACGCTTGGAACGTACGATGTAATGGTAGATGTTGGCCCGGGATACACAACTAAACGTCAAGAGGGTGCAGCGGCAATGGTTCAACTTGCAGGCTCAACTAACCTTATGGAAGTTGCGCCTGATATTGTTTATCGTGAGCAAGATTGGCCGGGGGCGCAAGAGATTGCAGAGCGTTACAAGAAATTATTACCTCCACAGCTTCAAGACCAACCTAATCTTAAAGATGTGCCGCCTGAAGTACAGGCTCAAATGCAGCAAATGGGTAATGCTTTGAAGCAAATGCAAGGCCAATTACAGGCTACCACGCAAGCTCTTGCAGCGGCTGAACAACAGCTTAAAAGTAAGCAGCTGGAAACGCAGGCAAGTATTGCTGATAGTAACAATAAGTTGCAGAGTGATACTTTAAAGGCTCAAACGGAAGCCATGAAAGCTGAGAACGATAAATTGCAATTATTGGTAGATAACCAAAAAACATTACTACAAATCCAGCAATTAGATTTTGACACAGCTAAGTTAAAGTTTGAAGCATTGCAAAGCCTGACGCAAGATAATGAAAGCCAGCAAGAGCAAGAACCTTCAGAAGAACCAAGTGAAACGCACATGCAAGTTAATAACAGCTTAAAAGAAGCTGAATTACAGCAACAAGCGCAAGGTATTGTGATGTTGGCACAAATGCTAGACGGTATTAAGAACGCTCTTGACGCTCAAAGCGTGGCGGTAGTTAACTTAACCCAAACTGTAAGTACGCCAAAAACTGCGGTTAAAGGTGCTAATGGTAACTGGGTAGTTGCACCAGTAGGTTAGTATGTTTTTAGGGTTTCAAGCGGGTTTTCAAGCTGGCTTTCAAGTTTTATATGGACATAAAAACCCCGACCCTAACGGTAATAAGTTAAAAAGCTACGTGCCTTATGGTTATGAGGTTGAGAGATATAAGAAGGCCGAGCGCCTACACCAACTCCAAAGGCAAGAAGAATTAGCTAGGCAGGACTTAGTTGCTCAAGAGCTAAAGATAGAGCAGCTTGAGATTAAGCGCCTTAAACGTGGCCTTGCGGATAAAAGCTTGCAGCACGAGCTGTTAAAGCTCTTAAATGAACAATACATAATCAATATTGCACTTGCCAATTATAAGGCTGAGATAGAAGAATTATTGCTTGAACAGGAAGCGCTTATGGTAATAATGCTAACGATGGAGTTTTAATGGTTAAGATTCCACTTGACTAACATTTAAAAAGGATATAATATGTCAGAAGAACCCGAAGTTGTTACCGCACCAGCGGCTACGACATACGATTCAATAGAAATTCAATCAACGCATGATGAGCAGCCGACAAGCGGTAGCGAGGCTAAAGTTGATGAGCAAACGGAATCCACGTCTGAAAAGGCGGAAGTGACACCGAAACCTTTAAATCCACGCACAGCACAGCGCAAAGCTGAGAAAGAACGTTTAATACGTGAAGCGGCTACAAAAGATGCAGAAAATAAGCAACTTTTAGCCGAAATAGCGAGACTTAAACAATCTGAGCCTAAAGTTGAGGCAAAGCGTGAAGTTGATTTAAGCAAAGAACCTGACATTAAAGATTATGATGACGCTATCACATACGCTAGAGATTTGGCTAAGTATGATGCTGCCCAAATTATAGCGGAAAGAGATAAAAAGGAATCAGAAGCTCAAAGAACTAAACAAATAGAAGCCTACCAAGAACAGGCTGATATAATTAGAACTGAAATGCCAGACTTTGATGATAAAGTTGATGCGCTCTATACTGCTGGTTTGATTCAAGCTGGCTCAGTTTTAGAGAACGAGATTATAGCATCACCTGATTCAGCTAAATTAGCAGCACACTTTGTTAATTTCCCAGGCGATTTAAAAAGTCTGAATATGTATAAGCCAGAGGCAATACCTGCCGCACTTAAACAGATTCAAAGCTGGATTAAATCTCAAGGTACAACACCTCAACCTACAGTTAGGCAATCTCAAGCTAAGCCGCCAATTAATCCAGTAGGACAAAAGGCCGCTATCACAAAAGCAGTTAATAGCCTCACTAAAGAAGAATTGGAAGAAATGCCACAGCATGAATTTGAAGCCAAGTATATGAGAAAATAGCGCCAGCCATTTGGGTAAACCTTTGGTTGGTAATTCAAACAATCAATCAAAGGAATACCTAAGATGTCAAACTCTTATCCAATTAATACAATGATGGCGAAGCGTATGCTTCCTATCTTGCGCAATAAGTTGCCAATGGTAACTACTGTAAATACCGACTTCCAAGACGAAATCTCTGATACCCAACGCAAACAAGGTGGTATAATCAATATCAACAAACCGCCTCGTTATATTGGTCGTACAGGTGAGCTAATGAATATTGAAAACACTACAATTACTCAAGTGCCAATGACACTTAGCCAATTTGGTGTTGACGTATCATTCTCTCAAACTCAACTACAACTATCATTAGATGCTGTAGCTGCTGGTATGGCTGATGGTGTACTTGATTCTGCTGCATCAACTATCGCAGCTAAGATTGAAGCTGATGGTACTAGCTTGTTCAAACAAGTAGCTAATGTGGTTGGTACACCGGGTACTGCTCCTACTGATGCATCAATTCTTGCAACTGCTGGTGCTTACATCACTTCACAAGGTGGTTCAACGTCTGGTGACAGAACAATTGTTCTTGATTCATTTGCCAATGCTTCACTAGCGACTTCAGTTAAGACTTACTTTAACCCACAAGGTGTTATTAATAAGGCTTATGCGAATGGTCGTTTGGGTTCTGGTTATGGGTTTGAAATCTATGATGACCCAGCTATCCAAAGCTTTACTGCTGGTACTTACGGCGGTACTCCACTAGTAAACGGTGCAAGCCAAACAGGCGCAAGCTTGATTACTGATGGTTGGACAGCTACTACAACTACACTAAACGTTGGTGATGTATTCACTATCGCTAATGTAAACACAGTAAATCCACAAACACGCCAATCAACTGGTAAGCTACAAAACTTTGTAGTAACTGCGGTATCTACTACTGATGGTTCAGGCAACTCAACTATCTCTATTAGCCCTTCAATTACTCCAAGTGGTGCTTTCCAAAACGTAACAGCTTCACCTGCGGATAACGCAGCGATAACTGTTGTGTCTGGTGCTTCTACTGCGACATCTAAGCAATCACTAGCTTATGACAAAAACGCTTTCACATTTGCTTGTGTACCAATGGCTCTGCCTCCTAAACAAGGTGTTATTGACGCTACAGTTGTTAAAGATAAAATGTCAGGCTTATCAATCTCTATGATTGAGTTCTACGATGGTAAATCAAACCAACGCATGACACGTTTTGACGTGCTATACGCTTGGGCTGCTACTTATCCAGAACTTGCTTGTCGTATCCAAGGCTAACTAATCTAGGGGTGGCGTAAGCTGCCCCACTAACTTAAATAAGGAAACTATATTATGGTAAACGTTGTTCAAACATCACCAATCTACAATAACTTTACGGCTGCACCAGATGGTTCAGTTGTAAGTGGTACTTTTACTGCGAACGGCACTTCTGCTGTTACGGTAGCTAACTCTCTAGTTACTGCGAACTCTAGCATTGTTATTACTCTTAAAACAGTAGGCGGCACAGTTGGTGCTATCCCATCAATTAAAACTATTACTGCTGGTACTGGTTTTACTGTATCGGGTACTGCATCTGATACTTCAGTTTATAACTACAAAATTATTTAGTTATGGCTGAGAAGAAGAAAAAAGAAGCTTCAGAGGTAGAAGTAAAAATTCTACTCTCTGAGGCTGAATACATCAGGAGAACTAAACTTGATGTATCTAACCCAGAATATATTAACCCTTCGCTAGACCATCATAAAATAGGTTAGAATCATGGCAGATACGGCATTAACACTCATTACTGATACCTTATTAGATATGGGGGTTCTTGCCAATCAAGCGCAGCCTACCGCCCAACAGACCCAACAAGCGCTACGCAAGTTAAATGGTATGCTGGAATCTTGGAGTATTGAGGGCTTACTTACATATGGTATAAGCGCTAATATCCTTTCTTTAGTGGCTGGTAAACAGGTTTACACACTTGGTGTTGGTGGGGATTTAAGCATTCCTTACCCTAACTCAATTATAAACCAAACTATTCGCAATACTTCGTTACCAGCGGCACAGCAACAGGATTACCCGTTATATCGTTATAATGACCAAGAATGGTCGCAAATACCATTTAAAAGCCAAGCGTCTACATGGCCTAATTGGGGTATTTGGTTTAACGAAACTTTCCCTTTGATGAAAGCTAATGTGCTTCCTATCCCAACAACTAACCAATACAGCATAGTTATATGGACTGAAGACAACATTGGTAATTACACGGCTAATACGGTGCTTTCACTTGCGCCCGGTTATCGCAGAGCTATCACAACTAATTTATACCTTGAACTTGCTCCTAGTTATTCTATTCAGGTTGATGACCAAGCTAGGCAAAATGCTAGTGAGAGCAAAGGTATTGTTCAAATAAACAATCTACAAATTAATGGCCTTACGCCTAATTTTAGTAATGCTAAATGGTACGATATTGTAACTAACAAGGTTTTAAATGTCCCAGGCTAATGTAGTTGGAGGTTCTGCTCAGCAATACTCATTACCTTTGGACGCTCAGAGGACGGTAAACTATCGCATAATAGTTGACCAAGACGGCAAAAGTCCCGCTGGTTTAATCTCACGCCCTGGCCTAAATCTTATCGGAACTACAGGCAATGGCCCAGGAAGGGGCGGGATATTACCTGCTAATGGCCGTGTGTTTGTAGTATCTGGTTCTGGCTTATACGAACAACAAATAGATGGTTCTTCTACTCTACGTGGTACTTTAGACCAAAATAGCGGTATAGTAACAATGGCTGATAATGGCTTTCAGCTTGCGGTATGTGACCAACAAAATCTTTATATATTTACTTACGCTACAAATGTATTCACTAAGGTTGTAACAGCTAACTTGCCAAGTGCGGTAACAGTTACATTTATTGGTGGCTATTTTATTATTAATAAGAGTTTCAACTCTGGTATTTTCCAAATATCGGCGCCGTATGATGGTTTAACGTGGGCGGCACTAGACTTTGCAACGGCTGAATCAAGCCCAGATAGCTTACAGCGTGTAATAAGTATTTCAGGCCAATTATGGCTTGTGGGTACGAATAGTATTGAAATTTGGAGCAATACAGGGGCGGCAACGTTCCCATTCCAAAGGGTAAATTCTGCGGCTCAATTAGCTGTGGGTGCGCTTGCTCCGTTTGCTGTAGCTGAAATAGATAATACAATGTTTTGGATAAGCAGAACTGACAAAGGCTTTGGCATTGTAAATAGAGCTGATGGTTTTAGCCCTAAGAGGGTTTCAACTGACGCTATAGAATTAAGGCTTCAAGCTGCTACAGACCCTAGCTCATTTAGGATTATTTCGTATCAAGAGGCGGGGCATACTTATTGTTCAATAACAGGCGGTGGTATGGAAACTGCGCTAGTACTAGATATTGCAACAGGTATTTGGACTGAAGATGCTTATTTAAATGATAGCGGTGCTTATGAGCAGCCACTTACAAGTTATTTGTTTTATGCGTTTGGTAAAATTATTGCACTTGATAGATTAAACGGCAATGTTTACGAGCAATCAATTAATTTCTACTCTGACAATGGTGCAGATATTGCAAGAGATAGGATATTCACACATATATTTAATAAATCGGTACGCTTTAGAATTAAAAACCTAGCGGTATTTTTTGAAACTGGAACAGGTAATGTGACAGGAAATGGAACTAATCCTGTGGCACAGCTTAGAATATCAGAAGATGGCGGTAGGAGCTTTGGCACTACTTATGAAGGTACTATAGGCCAAGTAGGGCAATTTAATGAGCGTGGGGTATTGTTTTGGCAGCTTGGGGCGTATTTCCAAGCTACGTTTAGATTAAGAGTAACGGAGCAAATAAAAGTAGCAGTGAATGGTGCGGAATGGAACATATAGGAAAATTATGAAACAAATATTATTACCAAAAAACCAGTTTGTTATAGTTGATGATGAAGATTACGAATATCTGAATCAATGGAAGTGGTGCTTATTTAACGGTTATGCAGGACGTTCAGTTAAAGGTCGGCATGTAGCTATGCATAGGTTAATAATGAATACCCCTGAAAGAATGGTTTGTGACCATATCAATAGCTGTAAATTAGATAACAGAAAATCTAATTTGAGAAATTGCACCCAAAGCGAAAACTGTATGAATCGCCGCAACAAACCAAAGGGCGCTCATTATTCACCAACTGAAGGTAAATGGCGGGGGCAAATAGTTTATAGAGAGAATGGCAAAAAGATTACAAAATATCTTGGCTATTTTGCTACAAAAGAAGAAGCTCTAGCGGCCTATGATAATGTTGTTGGATTTTACCATAAAGAGTATGCGGTTACTAACAAGGAGATGGCTGCTAATGTCTAGTCAAGAATCACCAATAGCCGATGCTATGGTTGACGATGAGCGCAAGTGCCGCCCTAGTTGGGTGCAGTATTTTAGTGGCTTTCAAAATGGTGATGTTGGCACAAGTTTTACACCTACATTTACTAGTTTAACCGTGGTAGGAACACCAACAATAAGCGGTGTTTATTATCAAAATATGGGCTTAACTTATTTTGCAGTTAAGATAGTGCCAGCTACAAGCACAAGCTCGGTGCTTGGAACAACAACCTTCCCTGTGCCGTTTAAAGTAAGCGCAGATACAACTTGCTCGGTAGTTACAGGCACTAGTTCAAGCTTAGGTGTTATTAACGCAAGCTCAAAAACAGTTTATTGCCCAACATGGACTGCTATTACTACTCCAATAACTATTACAGGGTATGTAAAATCATGAAAATGGAACAGATAAAAAAAGATGATTTAAACCAATTCTGGCCTGAAGCTAGTAAGCAGCTTGCTGTAGCGTTTAAGCCTAACCAAATTTATACCCTAGATGATATTTATAACATGCTAATAAGTGGTGAGGCGCAGCTTTGGTGTGTGTTTGATGATAAGATGATTGGCAGCTTAATTACTTCGGTGAGTGAGGGTTCAAGAGGTAGGGTTTGTAATATTATAAAGCTTGCAGGAAAAGATTTTAAAGCGTGGGGAAAGTTGATGGAAACCACATTAAATAACTTTGCAAAACTAAATAAATGTGAGAATATTGAAGCATTGACACGTGTTGGTTTTAGTAGAGTACTCCCAAGCTTCAAAAAACAACGTGATGTATTACTAATAAGGAAAGTAGCATGAGTCATATAATAAAAGCAGTAACGAAACCTATTACCCACTTGGTAGATGCAATACCAGGCGGCAATATTCTAGCGCCTATCGTACTTACTGCGCTTGGACAGCCTGAATTAGCAGCGGCATATGCTGGCGCAAATACTCTTAATCATGGTGGTAGTTTAGGGCAATCATTGCTTAGTGCTGGGCTTAGTTATGGTGGCTCTGCGCTTGGTGGCAATGATACAATATTTGGTGATACTTTAAGCGGCCCGATAAATGGGGCTATTAATAATCTAGGTAGCAATGTTAGCGGCGCTTTAGGCGATTTAGGCAAATCAACAGGTTTAAGCTCGCTTTATAATGATGCTTCAGGTGCTTTAGGTAGTGCTAAGAATAGTATTTCAGATAGCCTAAGTAGTGCTTATAATGGTTCTGGCTTACAAAGCGCATTTAATAGCGGCTCTGATGCTCTTAAGTCTATAGGCATAGGTTCGGGCGCTACAACAACTTCTGCCCCTGTAGGTGGTGGTAGTTCAAGTTATGGTGATATTGGAAACGCAGGCGGGTTCTTGAAAGATACTGCCAACAATTCATCTAGCGCTCTTAACTCTGGTATTTCAAACGCTATACCTCAACCAAGTTTATCATCTGCTTATTCACCAGTTTCAACCGCTCTTAACAATTCAACTACCACAGGAGGCAACGTGGCATCTTCATCATTCTCAAATTATCTTGCACCACTAGCAAGTGCAGGCATTGGCACACTAGCTAATAACAGCGCACAACAAGCATTGCTAAAACAGGCAGGTGCAAATAAAGCTTTGTTAGCTCCTTACGCTAATGGGTTTAAATTTACACCAGGGGATTTAACGCAAGACCCAGGCTATCAATTTAACCTAGCGCAAGGCAATCAGGCTTTATCACGCAGACAAAATGCTGGTGGTGATTATTTTAGTGGTGCTGCTCTTAAAGAAGCGCAAGACTACGGCCAAGGACTTGCAGATAATACTTACAACGCTGCATACAATAGAGGTTTGCAAGGCTTTAATACAGGGCTTACGGGTGCTGCCGCTACTGCTGGAGTTAATGATAGTATCGGTAATATCAACGCTACAAACGCAGTTAATCAGGGTAATTTGTATAGCGGTGCTTTGGGTAATATCTTGGGTGGTAATTCATTTACAAATAGCGGTGCTTTACAAGGCGGCAACGATATGCAATCAATACTTAGAAGAATTTTTGGGGGTAAATAATGCCATTAGATTATAACATACTAAACAACAGTAAAAGTTTGTTAGACCAAACGCAGATGCAGCAAGATTTTGCGCTTAGAAAGCAAGCTGCTATTATGGACGCTGCAACTAAGGCTAACGCTTTAAAATATCAACTCATAGCGGCTGGTGCAGCTAATGGTGCAGATGGCCTTGCTCAAGTTAAGAATAAACTAGGCCAAATTGGTATTGATGCTAGTGAGTATTCAGATGACCCAACACAAGCGGCGGCGCAGGCTCTTGCGGCTCAACAAGCCACAAGCCCTTATGGTACGTTATATAATGCTGCTCTTAAAGACCAAAGTAACCAAATAGCTTTATCTGGAATAACGGGGCAAGTAACGCCTGGTGCATTACGCCCTAGCTTACCCTCACCTGCGCTAGTTCAACCACAACCTGTACCTCAACCACAGCAACAAACGGCACAACCAGTGCCTCAACAGCCAGTAGCACAACCTATTTTAACACGTCCACAAGCGGCTAATTCTATCGCTGTGCCACAGATTAATGATAAGATTGATGCTGTACCACCAGCAATGCCAGCAATGCCTAATACGCAATTAACGCAACCTCAAAGCGGGTTTCAATTCCGCCCGCAAAATCCAACTGAAACAGCCGCTAAATATAACCAAGAAAGACAAGCTGCTATTGAGGAATACAAACTATCAGATACTTATGCTCAAGGTCATAAATTCTCTGAAGATACGGGTTCTAATTTAGCTAAATCAGCCCAAGATGCTAAGGCGGCTACACAAATGGAAAAAAGATTAGGCACTCAATTAGAGGGCATGAGAACTTTAAATCCTAGTTTGCCTAGTACTGATTATTTTGACCCTCAAACTAAAGTTGATTTTTGGAGGCATTTACCTAATTTCCTAAAGGGTGATGAGCAGAAAATGGTAAACGCTGCCGACCAATTTACGGCGGTTGATAAGCAACAAGTATTAGCAGGGTTGCAAGAATTTAAACAAAGTGCAGGCGGCGATACTAAACTTAACCAATTTATTGATAGAGTTGTAACGGCGGCTAACTCAATTGATATGAACTCGCCCGAAGCCACACGCTTGAATAAGATTAATAACTTAAAAGTTGAATTACATAATTTAGGTGTGCAAGCTAGAAATATTGCGGGTGGTAATGAGCCTTATCAACCATTGCCTGTTTCTACAGCCAACCCATTACAAGATAGTTTTGATAAGCAGAAAGCTATTGCTAATAACCCATATATGCAAGAATTACAAAGAAGAGGTATCAAATAATGACTGATTTATCGGTACTTACTAATGACCAATTAAAAATCCTTGCTCAAGGTGGGCAACCTGATTTATCTAATTTTAGTAATGACCAGTTAAAGGCTGCCGCTGCCGCACATGACGAAATGATGGCGCAACAAGCTCCAAAACCTAATATGTTGGGGCGTATAGGCAACGACCTATCGGCGGGTTGGGATAAAATTAAGCAAGCAGACCAAGCCAATATGGAGGGCACTAAATCAACTCCTAGGGCTGCTGCGGACATTATAGGCGCTGGTGGACAAGCAATAGGTAATATAGGCTTAGATGTAATTGGTAGCGTTGGCCGTGAATTACCTTGGACTAATTTAAGTGGGCAACAAACTAATGCCACAGAATTGGCGCAGAGAGGTTTGCAGGCGGCAGCACAAAGCCAGCCTGGGCAGTTTATTGGTAGGCAAGTACAAACTTTAAATAAAATAGCACCTGATGCAATGGCCGTAGGTGGTGATTTATTAAATGCTTTTGGAGCAGCCCCTGCTGGTAAATTATTAGGCGGTATTAGTGAGGTTGGAAGTGAGTTAGGTAATGTAGTTAGAAACACAGGCCAAGGCATAATTGATGCTAGAAAAGCTAAGGCAATTCAAGATTTAGTTTCACCAATAGAAAATAAAACTGAACTTACAAACGCAGTACCAAGAACGGCCGTTGACCCTATTACTGGCGCTAAAACTATATTGCCAGATAATTCAATCCAAAACTCAATAGATGCTGTATCGTCAATAAGTGGTATTAATTCCCCGCTTAAGAACTACCAGCAAAAATGGGATATGATTAATCAGGTTAAAAACCAAGAAGCTGATAATCTTATTCAAGCATTAAAAAGCAATGATGTTAAAATCCCATTAAACGATATAAATAATAAGTTATTTGGCGTTAAAGATGCTTTGGCTAAAAATCCTTATTTAGTGGGTAATGCCGAAACTTCGGTTGATAGAGTTATGAATATTGCCCGTGACAGTATTATTAAGAATGGCAATACTGCCTCTGGTTTATTGCAAGCAAGAAAGGATTTTGATAATGCGCTAACTAGCTTAAAACCTAAAGTTTACGACCCTACAACTTCTAACCCCGTAAGTGATGCAGCTTTATCTGTTAGACGTGGGATTAATGATTTAATTGACCAAGCTGTGCCAGATGCAGGCGTTAAGGCTTCCCTTGCTAAGCAAAGTGCTATGTATGATGCACTTGATAATATCGCACCAAAAGCGGCTAGAGAAGGTAATAATAAACTATCAAGAATGATTACTTCGGCTGGTGATACAGTTTCTAATGTAACTGGTGTTACTAATCCTATAACTAAGGGTGCGCTTGAGTTAGGTGCGCTTGGTGGGCTAGGTGCAACTACAGCCTTTGCTCCTGCTGTTTTGGGCGTTGGTGCTACAGCTTATGGAACAGCTAAAGCGCTTCCTTACGCTATGAAGGCAGCTGGAAAAGTTATGCAAGCTCCAGAGTATATCGGCAATAAATTTAGTTCTACCTTACAACCTATTTTAGATAAATTAACATCTGGCGTCAAAGTTGATGTAAATACATTACCAGCACCTCAAATTAAGATGCTCCTAAAGCTCCAAGAAGATTTTCAAAAACAGAAAAATGCAGCCTTGAATAAAACAAAAAAATAACATAGGATGATATTATGCCAGTACCACTAACACCACCATATTTACAGTTCTTTGATACTAATGGCGCACCACTTGCAAACGGTACGGTTGATACTTACGCTGCCACAACTTCAACCAGAAAAGCTACATATACTGATGTAGGCGGGGCAACTACTGCACCTAACCCTATTTTACTTAATGCCTCTGGTATCCCGCAAACTGGCAACGGCATGATATTTATCAATGGCGCATATAGAATTGTGGTTAAAGACCAATACGGTAATGTTATTGATGACCAGCCGAATATTACTTCGTTTACTAACGTTTCATCTACTGCTACGCCATTTTACCAAAGCTTCTCAGGTACAGGCTCGCAAACAAGCTTTACTTTAAGTTCTTCACTTGGTACGGATTCTAAAGGTTTGATGATATTTGTCGCGTCACCTCAAGCTGGATTCTTTCAGAAGTTCTCTGGTACGGGTTCCCAAACAGTATTTACTTTAAGTACAGCAAAAGGTACCGATTCTAACTCTTTAGTGGTGTTTGTTTATAATGCTGCGGCGGCTGATAAACTAGGTTTTGAAGTGCAAAATCCTTCAACTTATACTATCAACGGTACAACCCTAACATTTACGTCTGCTCCTGTAACTGGCACAGATAACATCTATGTTATGCAGCCTACACAGCAAAGCACAACTGGCATTGCAGGATATATTAACCCTACGCTTTACACAGTGAACGGAACGGCTTTAACATTTACAACTGCGCCTGTAAGTGGAACTAATAACATTATGGTAACTGCGCCCTCTACTTTGGCTGGTGCAGCGGCGGCAAGTGCTGCGGCTGCTGATGCTTCAGCTACTGCGGCGGGTAACTCACAAATAGCTGCGGCTGCAAGTGCCTCAAGTGCGGCGGCTTTTGCGGCAGCTAAAAATAAATGGACATATTCTAGCACTACTACAATGGCTGCGCCTGGTGTCGGTACAATGAGGCTTAATAACGCAACTATTGCAAGCGCTACAGCTATTGCAATTCAAGATACATCAGCAGATAGCGGCAACCCAGATTTAAGCGCATGGATTAATACTTGGGATGATGCATCTGGTTCTAACCGTGGTACGCTTTACATCTTTAAAGATAATAGTAACTTTGCATTATTTGCGATAAATGCTGCCAATGTTGATAATACTACATGGAATCAAATAAACGTAACTTACATATCAGGGCAAGGCACTTGGAGTAATGGCGATAGTTTATATTTAGGTTTTACAGCTAATGGCACATCAATAGTTACAGGTGGTATTACGGCTTTAACTGGCGATGTGACAGCTTCTGGTAGTGGTAGTGTGGTGGCTACAATTCCTGCCAATACAGTTACAAATAACCAAATTGCCTATATGGCAGCTAACACAGTTAAGGTGCGTGCGGCAGCAACTACTGGCAATCCAAGTGATTTGGCTCTTGCAGCTAGTACTATTTTAGGACGTGGTTCTTCTGGTGATATTGTTGGCCTGACTGCTGGTACAGGTATCACAATTGGTGCTAGTACAATTAGTGCATCAGGTGGTGTAGCTCAAAGGCAATATACTTCTACCGCTGCTGTTTCTACTTCCACAACTGTAATCCCGCTTGATAACACAATCCCTCAGAATACCGAAGGTGTGCAATTATTTACATTAACCATAACCCCTAAGAATGTAGCCAATAGATTAGTGATTACTGCGATAGTAAATATTAACTCAAGTGGTAGTACAAATGGCTCAATAGCTCTATTTCAAGATAGTACAGTTAACGCACTTAATGCTGTAGCTGGAAATAACAACAGCCTACCTTCACAAATAGTTCTGCGGCACGAAATGGCGGCGGGTACCACATCAGCGACCACATTTAATTTAAGAGTAGGACCTGCATCTGGCACAACTACAATTAATGGCGCGGGTGGGGCAGGATATTTTAACGGCACTATGTTTTCATCGTTTGAAATAGTGGAGTATAGCTAATGATAACCATTTTATTTTTTTTTGCTGGCTGCCTATTCAACCGCATACGTGGCGGGCTGCTTGATATTATTATTTTCCCCAAAACAAACAAATTGCCAAGTTTAGTAGGTAAAATATTAAATGCACTTGCTTTCGGTGCATTAATAGGCTTTTTACTGCATAACCTCTACGCAATCCCCTTTGCTGCAATAGGTATGTTTGTAGGCGCTCTACCAGCTTGGGGCGTATGGGTTGGCGGAATTGTTAACCGCATAAACCTTTTAAAGAACACCCTATTACTTTCAGCTCGTGGCTTACTTTGGTCGGTTTGCATAGCAGCTTCACTTTATTATTTTAACCACGCAGCTCTTTATACCGCTTTTATAGGGCTTTTAATGCCCGCAGCGTATCACCTTTCTCGTTCACTGGTTAGTGACCCTCCAAAGGCTTGGGCGTTTGGTGAGTACATCTGGGGCGGGATATTCTGGGGATTAATTACTTTTATTCTAACGGCATAAAATGGCAACAATAAAGCACAAGAAGCATAACAACATAGCAGACTGGACACAGCTAGATGTTAATAAGCAAATTGCTGCTGGTAACTTGCCTGTTGGAACTGTACTTGCTGATATTACGCTCACTAGT
>Ga0209085_1001321_pt1 | contig 15598 bp, 4 predicted proteins | sample C_131016_EF_Meta_FD_187310 | JGI IMG/M metagenome (GOLD analysis project Ga0209085, IMG submission 187310) | Freshwater microbial communities from Lake Croche, Canada to study carbon cycling - C_131016_EF_MetaG (SPAdes) (version 2) | ecosystem: Environmental > Aquatic > Freshwater > Lake | place...
CCCATAACATCTTGGCACGATAGCAAGAAAGACTGCTACTTCGCACTAGCCACATTTGCCGAAGCGGGGAGCCGCAAAGCTGAGAACGCGAGGTTCTTGCGCAGCCTGTTTATTGATATGGACGGTTATGCGTCCAAGAAGGAAGCAGCGGAGTCCCTTAAGTCCTTCATGTTTAAGACGGGGCTGGACCTGCTTGGCACGCCGTACATCGTGGGGTCTGGTGGTGGGCTGCACGTGTACTGGCCGTTGACTGAGGACGTGGAGGTTGCTCGGTGGAAGCCTGTAGCCGAAGCGTTCAAGCGCCTGTGCAAGCAGGAAGATATGCGTATCGACATGAGCGTGACTGCTGATGCAGCGCGTATCCTGCGTGTGCCTGACACCACCAACTTCAAGGCCAAGTACGCTACGCCGCGCCCAGTCCGCCTACTAGCTAAAGGGGATACGTTTGATTTCCAAGACCTGTCGAGCCTCATCATCAGCGGGCTCAAGTCTCCAGTACCGGCGTTGCCAGCGGCATCGCTGCAACTGCCGGGGACCAAGCCAACCAGTGTCAAACACTCTGCTACGGCGGTTAAGTTGTTCGAGAACAGCCACACCAAGTTTAAAACCATCCTGCACAAAACGAAGGACGGGCTAGGCTGCGGTCAAATCCTGCACTACATCGAGAACGCTGCTGAAGAAGAGATGGAGCCGCTGTGGCGTGCCACACTGAGCATCGCTCAGAAGTGCGAAGACGGGCAGAAGGCTGCGGTTTGGTTGTCCGACTTACATCCATACGATCACGAGCGCATGCGCCAGAAGCTGGATCAAATCAAGGGGCCGTACTCTTGCGTGTCGTTCGACTCTATCAACCCCGGTGTTTGTGAGAAGTGTCCGCACTGGGGCAAGATCACTAACCCGTTGGCGTTGGGGCGCGAGACTGCGGTCAGCACGGAAGCTAAAGTTGTTGAAGTCTCGCTTGTACCTGAGAAGAAAAGCCGCTCAGTACTGCGTCCTGAACCACCACGTGGCTATGCCTACGGTCAGAACGGTGGTGTGTTTGTAGAGAAAGAAGACATAGACCAGCAGGGCAACATCACCAAGAAGCACGTGATGCTTCTGCCCTATGACGTGTTTCCTATAGACATCCTGAACAACGGCGGTGACCACTTAGTTCACTTGTTTGCGACACGTAACAGCATCGTCCAAGAAGTAATGCTCCCGCAGAAAGCGGTAGCGAGTAAGGACGAGACGATCAAATACCTGATGAACCAGAACATCGTTGCTTCGTTTGGGGCTGGCAACGACAAAAACCTGTACGACTACATCCGCGCCTGTGTGGAGAAGCTGAGTACTGAAAAGAACCCCATAGTGATTCCGCAGAGTTACGGCTGGCAGGACGATGACAGCTACGTGTTTGCCGGGTGCATCTACAGAAAAGGTGAGGAGCCTATCGAAGTCCCTATGCCCGGACTAGAGAACATCATCGCCAACACCAAGCCTACTGGTGTAGTTGAGAACTGGGTCAAAGTCGTCAACATGATGATCAGGCGCAAGATGTGGGATCACCTTGCGATTCTGCTGTTCGGTGCTGGCGCTCCGTTGATGCGCTTCACAGGTCTGTACGGCATGACGGTTCACTGCGCCTCAAGCGAGTCGGGTACTGGCAAGTCCTTGGCGCTGGATACTGCGGCTTCTGTATGGGGGCATCCGGTGCACTACCGCACTGGGTCGGGAACTTCTGCCGTAGCTATGCAGCAACGGCTTGGTTTGCTGCGCAGCAACCCACTTATCACGGATGAGATCACCACCAACAACCGTGTGGACTTCGAGTGGTTCCCTGCCTTCCTCTTCAGTATGAGCGAAGGGCGCGGCAAAGAACGTATGGAGTCAGGCGCAAACAAGGAACGTCTGAACCTGTCCATATGGCAGACCATTGCCATCATGTCATCGAACCGCCCCGCCGTGGATTACATGACGGGTGCTAGGCAGCACTCTTCTGAAGGTGAACTGCGCCGATTGATAGAGTACGGCATGGATGAGAAGCTGGACTGGAACACTGAGGAGATAGAGATCATCAAGTCTCTACAGAACAACTACGCTGTAGTTGGCGATGTTCTGGTGCGGTACTTCGTAAGTAACGTGGACTACCTCAAGACGCTGTTGCCCAAAACCATACGGCAGATGTACGACGAGTTCAACGCCCCCAATGATGAGCGCTTCTGGATGGCGGGTTGTGCGTGTGCTGTGGCTGCGGGTATCCTGCTTAACGAGAAACACGCCAATGTGGTTGACATCCCCATGCAAGAGATCATCGACAGCCTACGCCGTCATATCGACAGCATGCGTGTTAGTATCAAAGGTGGCAAGCGCAGCGCAGAGGATGTGCTTAATGCGTTCATCCAAGAGTACCAAGGCCGCTTCGTTGTGGTTAAGTATGGCGATAAGGCGGGGCCATTGGCTCACTTCCATGATGGTACGTCTGTGGGTAAGACCACGACAAGAGCGGATGTGATGGGGCGAGTAGAGCACGGCGTTACTGCGGGCTGCATTGACTTCTTTATAGAAGAACGGCTGTTCAAGTCCTTCTGCTCCAACATGAGCTTCAGCTATTCCAATCTGAAGAAGCAGCTAGAGGCGCAGTTCACTGTGAGTTACGTGCCTAAGAAAGACATGATGTCCAAGACAGACGCACCGCCTATGCGCGTATCCGCAATGAAGATTAGCCGAAGAATCAGCAACCATGAAGAAGCTATTGGTAGTCAAGCATCCGTGGATGAGACTTGAAAAGGGGCAGGGGTTTTTCGTCCCCTGCCTCGACACGGACGCAGTACGTGTTGCGGGATTAAACGCCGCCCTTGCTTGCCGCATCTTTGATGCGCGGGCTTACGTGGCAATCAAAGACGGCCTTATTGGGGTTTGGTTCTTTAGACGCGGCTTTCAAACACGTTAAAACGCCGTATAAACAAATCCGCTTTTTCTTGCTTAGCTTTTTCAAGCTGGTCTAAACGGGCACGCTTTTGCTCAGCGCTAAGATCGCCTCGATTTCTAGTGCGCTCCATGTCTAGGTTTATTTGCCCGATAACTTTGCGGTATTGCCCTGCCAATCCGGCAGATGCTATTTCAGCTTTGTGATCTTCTCTAAACGCTTTCGCATCTTCGCTGCGGCCCTCTTTTATCATGCGGTTGAATGTTGTACGTGCTTCCACAGATTCTTTTGCAAGTCTGTAAACGGTGTCCGCATCCGCTCCGCCAAATTGTTTTTGGAACATGGACCCAAAAAACGGTAACTCAGAGGCCCGCATTTCAGGGGCTTCGCCTTTACTTTCTGGTTTAAACAACTGATTAGCGGCAGAAAAAGCAACCAAAGGAGCCACTCCAAGATAGGCTCGCGTCAAGTGCTCGATCTGTACGGGCGACAAAATAGGCAACGCCTTGCTCACTGCTTTGGCAAATTCTGTGGTGTTTGCGTTAAACCGCTCTGTAATATCCATGCCCTGCTGCCGCATGGATTCGATTGGGGCCCCGCTCATAAAGTTTTTATTAGTCCAGACTTCATAGACTGGCTTGATTATCTGCGGCGCTCCTCTAGAGGTCCAACCGGGGATAGAGTTAAGGAACATGTCGCGCACCGCTTCCCACTGCTCGGGCGTGTAGTTGTCTTTTTTGAGCGCGTCTACGAGTGCTACTGGAATAGCAAAGAAGTATCCGGCTTCATAAGGTATTGGCATTTTTACGGGTTCTGCAACGCCCGGTAGGTGCAAAAAGAAGTTCGTGTACTTGTCTCTGGGTCGAGCATTTTTGTAGTACTCGTCATCGTCCATTGCCAGCGCATACACAAACCCAAGACCCATTAAGAACATCGCGTTGTTAAAAAACTTACGTTGTATCTTTAACTGTTCTTCAAAAGGCATTTGCCCTCTTGCAGCTTTGTACAGAACATTCAAACCCTGTATCTGGGAGTTTATGAACGGTATCAAACGGTTGGCGTATTGAACTGCCGGATTAAGTCCGCGCTTGTAGAAGTTCATGGACTCCATAGTCATGATGTCCGCTTCGCCTTCCGACAAACCGTTCTTCAGTGCGTTCTCATAAACAAGCGCCCTAGTGCTAGCATCCGCCTTGATTGCCGCATTGTCTAAAGCAGCGAACACTTTGTCCACAACAGACTTGTCTTTACCGCTAGATATCTGCAAGGCTATCTTAGCTATGTCGTCCGCATCGCCAGTAAAAATACCGCTCTGGATCAAGCCCTTTTTAATAAGCGCATCAGCACTTGTACTGGTTCCACGGTACTGCTTAACAAATTCAGTACCAGCCTTCACCATAGCCCTGATAGGACCGTAGTTAAAGCCGCTGGTAAATGCCGCAGCCATAGGGTCTCGAACAAGCTGCCGCAAAATGTAAGGCGGCATGCGTGTAATACCGGAGCGAAGCGTGTCCGAAAATGCCCCCGCTATTTTTAAGAACGCGGGTAATGGTAGGTGGGAACCTTCTATGCTCTTAACAACAAGCGCAGCAGGAACGCCCTCTGCCACAGTTCCTTCCGTATCAATTTTCACCCAGCGACGCCCATCATCACTAGCTTTGTTTGGATCAGGTTCTGAGTAAAACCGGATTACATTGGCATCTTCTGGGCCAGCACCGCTGTGAATAGCCATTTTATTTTTTCTAGCGCCCGTCTTGGGGTCAACATCACCCGCGCCCTTACCTAAAGCCTGCAAAGCGTAACCAATAGATTTGGTAGCCATGTTTGATAACGCGGCATCGGTTAGTAAGAGCGTGTTCCGGTAGAGCGACTGATCCAGCGGTATTATTTTGTCTTGCCCGCCCTTTAGTTCAGCCAGATAGGGCTGATACCGGATGTCGCCAACACTAACAATCAAATCATCGCCGTACACCAGCTCCGCAGCACCGTTATCTTTTACACGGTAGAAAGGAACGTAATCGCCTGTTTCAAGCAACGCATCGGCCTGCGCTTTTGTGATGCGCTGGGCTTGCGCTAAAAATCTAATAAGCCCTTCGTTATATTTGTTGTACGTATTGCGTACGTGTTCCAAAGCTGTTTTTAGTTTTGGGTCCGCATCAACTTCTTTTAGCGCCGCGCGTAGCTTGTCTTCTGTAATACCAAGTGCGCCAATGTCTAGCTTGCTAACGCCTTTATTAAGCGCACGTTGTGCCAACATGTACATAGTGGCAACGTCAACTTTTTCTCTTGAAGTTTCGCGGGGTACGTCGGCAATAGCGTCAAAGACATCCTTGCCACTTGTTTTACCTGACGTGTTGACAATGTGCATACCTTTGGCATCTCTGCTTAACTCCAAAGCGCCGTTGTTAAGTACAGCAAACGTCACAGGCATTTTTTGATCAGCCTTTAGTACGTTGTACATCGCCTGTTTAAATAGCAAGTCATCCCCGTGTTTAAGGGTTTCCCGCAAACCAGCACGCATATCCACGCCCTGCATTTCCGCTTCAAGTTTTGGATTAGTTCCTAGCTTTTCACGCCAAGTCTTGGGTTGCTGGATCGCTTTGCCAATCAGGTCATCCATGATAGGCGTAATTTCCATTGGCGCAAAGCCTTTTGAAAAGCCACCTTCGGGCGTTTTGCCTTCGTAAATTTCTGTCTTTGTGACGTTAAATATTTCTTCAGTCAAAGCCACCGCTTCAGCAAACAAAGATTGAGCGGCTTTGGCAGGCATGTCAAAGAACTTCGACAACGCTTCCACAAACCGTGTGAATATGCTTTTACGCGGTTGCGTAGAAGGAATCTCTACCAACAATTTTTGAAATTCTCGATTTGCAAACAGTTCTGCTACAAATTCTTTGTCGTTTTTCAAACCGTAAATATCTTTTGGTGTTCGCCCTAACCCCATTCTGTGTTTACGAAAGTACGTCTTGCCTTCCGGTGTTGCCAACCAATCCAGCGTTTGCTGACGCAAACTTTCCATACGACCCCGCAAACTCCTGTCGAGTTCCATGGCACGAACAGTTGCCGCGTGCGTCAACTCATGCAACAAAACTTTGTTTGTGGTGTAATGACCTGTTCGGTGTGCTTGCACGTACACGGCATCCGATGCCGAAATGTACAAACCTCCAATACTTTTACCGTTTCTTTGCAACGCACTGACGGTAGCGTACACACGTCCATCGCCTTCGCGCACGGGGGCGCTATCAAAAACGTCGGCTAAACGATCAAACAGTTGCCGGGCCATTGGCGACGTAGTCTTGCGAGCGCCGTAGCGAGCAGCATCTGCAAACGTCATGCCGGTCAAGGGGGAATCCGTGTCAATTTCGGTACCGAATTCACGTTTAATTTTTGCGGCATGTTGAACCGGCATCAGTTTTTGAGTTGCAACTGATATGGGGCGCGCATCCGTCAGCGAGTTAATTTCAACTTTTAGCCTAGAAACATCCAGTTTTTTGGCAATGGCAAGCCGCCGTTTATCCCGCACAGATGCTTCTGCCCAGTCGGCAGCAGCTTTCATAAAAGGTTTAGTGTTCACATCAACCATGTGCTCATAGAAAGCACGTGCGATTGCCACGCCGTTTTTTATCTTGCCTTCAATCGAAGGGGCTAAAGATTTTCGGACGCCTTTTGCAACTTGGTACAAAACGTCTTGCAAATCCCGGCCCACAGTTTGGAAATCGTTTCCGTTGTACGACACAGACGCAATGTTTGCCGGTAACGCCCGCTGAGCCTGAGGAACGTCCATGGCTTCAAAATCAGGCTTTTCTTCAACCGCTTCTTGCAAACGGCCAGCTTCGCGCACCATGCGCGTTTTCTCTGTATGCACTGCTTTGACGGCTTTGCGTTCTTCCTTGGCTTCGCGCTCAACAACTTTCTGCACGGCAGCCAAGCGACGTTCTTCGCCTTCTAGGCGCTTGCGCTCTGCTACTGCTTTTGTTCTGGCTGCATTTTGCTTTGCTCTTGCTGGGGTGCGCGGCTCCGCTTTGTGCGTATCAATGTATGTAATTTGATCATTGATTGTTTTTAGTTCCGAGCGTGTTGTAGCGAGGTCATACAGCGCCTTTGCCTTGTACTCTCCTGTTTCTTCTTCTTTTTTAAACGCGGCCTCTTGTTGGGCAACAGAGGGTTCTTTAATAGCCGTGCGTACAGCCGCGCCTTTAACTCTAACCACGCCTTCAACTTTGCGTTCTGACAGCCGCATAGCAGGTAAGCCCGCAGTCTCTTCAAACAAACGCGCCATTGCGTTTGTAGTTCTGTCCTGCGCTGCCTCAAGCTGCTCGTGCTTTTTAACATCTGCCTGCGCTTCTGCATCTGTTAAGTACGTTTCCTGTTTTTGAGGGGCGTTGTTAAGCGCCTCGTATGTGCGGTTGTAAGCCGCCTCGATGTTTTTAAGTGCTATTTCTTTATCTGCATCCGTCTCGGCAGCTTCGTGTGCGGCTTCCCATTTGGCGATATTCTTACGTTCATCAGCCACTTTCTTCTGTGTTGCTGGGTCCGACGTGTCTCTAAATACGCGAGTCACGCTTTTTACAGAGGGCTCAAGTTCTTGCGCAACTTTTTCCGCAGGTGTCAGTTCTTTTTCTTTTACAACGCGTTGTTGTTTGCGTAGCTCCAGCGTTCTAATAGCCGCAGCTTCTTCGCCCTGCGCTTTAATAACTTCTTGCCGCGCCTTTTCTATTTTGGCTTCTGCTTTTTTGCCTTCACGCAAAATAGCGTTATCTATTGTTTCGTTTGCAAAGTCTTTACGTACACGTTCTTGCAGTGCTTCGGCTTTACTCAAAGCATCTTGTGTACTTGCCGCAGCTTTCTTAGCCCGGTTTAGTTCCTTTTCGTAGTACGCAAGACTGACTTCTGCTTTTTTAGAACGTGGGCTAAGTATGTATTGTTGCGCAACTGCGTCATATAACTCTTGTACGTCTTTTAAATTCTTATCCGCTTTAGTGTTGGATATTTCGATGTCCGCTGTCATCTTTGCTATGCGAGCAGTAACATCAGCGCGTTTCTGCTGTATTTCTTTTGCGGCGTCTGCTGCGGCTATGTTCTTGTCTACAGTGTTTTCAAACTGCCTGCGTGCCGTAGTGACAGGGCTCTCAAACCAAGGCTGCACCAGCTTGTTAATTATTTCAGTTTGCTTGGCGGTTTCGGCCTCTAGTTTTTTCTGAATTGTTGCGGCACGTTTGGCTTGAAACTCCGCCATGCGGTTTTCTTCAGCAAGTTTTGCCCTCAGTTTGTCTGCTTCACCGCTTTCTAAAAAGCGCATAAAAGTTCCGGGGGTTGCTCTGGTGATGCCTTTCTCAGATGTCCCCGGGAACAGCTCACGCTGGCCAGTCTCACTTACACCTGCCTGACGAATGTCCGCAAGTTCTTGCTGTAGTTGTGCTGGGATTTCAAGCTTCTTTCCTGTCTCTACACGGCGTACTTGTTCTAAGACTATGGATTGCGCTTCTGGAGATAGGTTTTTGTATTTCTGCTCAAGCTCGTCAATCTGTGTGCTATCTGCTTCCGTAGCCCGCGCTTTAGCATCGGCAAACTGCGCTTCAACGCTACGTTCTTGTCCGGCAAACTGCCGGTACAAATCCGGCTTGACACGCATACGTGTGGGGGGCGCTTTCTTAATTGCCTCCGGTGCCTTGATCTCACCAACATCGTCAATGATGTTTCGCATCTGCGCACGTATGGAATTCGATGCAGCTTGGTAATTGTTGAATAGCCTTTGCCCAACAGGAGGTCGGCGTTGTTCAGCCCCTTTTACAATCTGCGTGCCCCGCATAACTGCCGGTACTTCTTGTACGTTAAACAGCCCAGCGCCTCTGTTAGTTAGTTCGTTAAGCACGCCGTTTAAACGGCTAACAGCCCCCACACGTTTTTGTGTGTCAAGTTCGGGCAGTCCAGCTTGCGCTCTTCGGGCGTCAATCTCATTAAGAGCAGCGCCCACCGTAGTGTCTTTTAGTTTTTCAACCGCTGCTTTCAGCGTGTCTTTTTTACCTTCGGCAACGTCTTGGTCTGACTCACGAACAGTCTGAATGAAATCTGACAGGCGATCAAAAGAATGTAGCTGCCCCTGAGACAAACGTGTAACACGGTTGGCCTGCATAACGGAGCGGTTTTGCGTACCTTCAATCCCCGCTTTTTTTGCCAGCAAACCAAACTCCAACTCTCCGGCAGCACGTTCTGTTTCGGGCTCGTTTAGTGCTTTGAGCTTCTCTCTAATATCAGCTATCAACGGGGTGTTGGATGTAGCGCTAGCATGGGCTAGCTGCGCACGCAATTCGTCAGCACGGTTTAGAGGTTCTCCCCCTTCGGCTACAACACGTCCGGTAATTCCCCCAGTAGGGCGCAGGAAGGATTCCACCAACTGATCAACCGCGCCAGAAATCTGACCCTCGCCCACAGAATAAGTAGGTTTTTTTGCAATACGCTGCAACGCCAAAACTTCAGGGGCAATCTTTCTTTCTCGATCAGCCTCTTGCGTGGCTGTCACTCGGTCAAGCTCTGCCTGTTCTAACGCAGCCTGTTCTTCCGCTTCTGCCTCCGGGGCTCCGGGCTTGTACACGCGTGAAGCAAAGGAGGCTTTGGTCTCTGACTTGCCTTTAAAAGGTTGTAGCGGGATTTCACCTTGCCTAGAAGCCGCTTGTTGTTCCCAAACAGCAATGTCTTTAACACCCAACGCTTCTAACTTATCCGCAATTTTTTCTTGTGCAGCAAGATCGCCTTCATCTTCGGCTTTACGCATCCGTGCAATTAAATTTTCAACGGCGGCTTCTGGCGGTTTAGGTTGTTCTTTTTGCAACCTCTTAGCTTCTTCAAGCGCTTTTTCCGCTTGTTTAGCTTGCTCAAATATAGAACGCTTTTCGTCTATGCTTGTTGTTTGTTTTGCGCTTTCTCGCAAGTCGTTTTTGTAGTTTTCAAGATCGCGGATTTGTTTGTTGTAATCTACAAACTCAGGAGCAGCGGGGGGAGGTTCTCGGCTTGGCACTGCACCAAAACCCGGGAGACTTTGTTGCGGTTCGTAGTAGTAAGGAAGCGCTTCAGTAGGGGCCATGCCCGCAGCTTCGGTTTCAATTTGAGCCTGCCGTGCTTGTTCATCCAGTAGCTGTTGCTGTTGTTGTTCTTGCTGTTGTTGTCGATCTCTGGCTTGCTGCGCTTTTTCTTCTTGCGCAATTTGTTGACGGGCTCCGGCTCTCTCCGATACACGACCTGCCGCACCTATGGGAGCCAGAAGACCAACTTGGTATGCGGTTTTGCCGTACTCTTCTAACGCATCGGGGGATGTCAGCGACAGGCCAGCCTGCGCCCGCTCAAGCATTTGTTGCGTGACTTCAGTGGGAATTTCTGCGGCGAAGCCTACAGCCGTTCCTTTTAATAGCGTTTTTGATAGGCGTTCTTCAGCCAGCTTGGCTGCGTTGCCCGTATTTTTTAACAGCGCTTGTTCTGGGATGCCTGTGAGTTTGCTGATTAACCGACCACCCAAAGGGATGAACGTACCTGCCACATCCAAGGCAGCTTGCGGTACGGCAGCGGCACCGGCTGCTCCCAGACTAATATCAAGTGGTTCGCCTTTAGCCTGTTGTTCTTGGGCTTGGCGTTGGATGTTGCCGCCAAACTGGGAAATCAAAGATGGAAGTGCTGCGCCAGCAACACCGCCAACAACTGTACCAACAGGCCCTGCTAAAGAACCCAGCGCTGCGCCTGCCCTAGCACCGCCCAGCGTAGCCCCGATATTGGGTGCTTGTTCTGCAAGTGCGGCGGGTATTTGGCTGATGGCTTCGCCAGCAGCGGACAGAAGGCCTTTTTCTTCGTAGGCTTTTTTAACTTTGTCTAAGCTTACTTGCTCTTCGTACTTACCGCCTAGTTTTTCTTCGCGTGCAATAGCGCGTCGTGCTGCTTCTTCAGGGGACCCGGCTACGGCTTCAGCGGCTGTTTGCCCGCTGGATAATAAAGATTCCAGCCCTCTACCCAATGCGCCGCTAAGACCAGACTTCTTGGATGTCGGTGCTTTGGCTTGCCCAAAAGCGTCTGGGTAAAGCTGTTTGGCCTGTAACAACGCGTTAACGGGGTCTTCGTTCTCTTTTAGGGGGAAGAGACTGCCGTCAGGCAACTTAACGTATTGTTGTTCAGCCATTTTTTAATCAAATTGTGCGCGGTGCACGACTCCGCATATCAAACGTGCCAACAAATTATGCCAAACTTTAGCTGCCGGGTCGAGTGCGTACCACGGAATCTTTATTGGGCGTAACAACAGGCGCAAACTGTGTGGCAAAAGTAGCGAAGTCCATCAAGTTAGCAGAACTGCCTTCTATTTTTGACATGCCTATCAGGTAATCCGAGTACGCTTTTCTAACATCAAACTTACCCGCTTCAATCTCAGCTTTTTTGCGCAAGCCCTTTTCTAAATCACCACCACCCAACGCTTCTAACAGTGCCATTGGTGAGTTTGCTTTAGTTGCAGCGGCTTGACCGGCAACAGTCATGGCCGTACGCTTAGTGGCTTCGCCCTGTTCAATCACGGTCTTACGGTTTTCCCCTAATTGCTGCATTACGGCATTTGCTTGCTGCTCGCCCATATCCCACTTTTTAGTAAGCGCTGCAATACCTTTGTTGTTAGCTTCTGTTACGGTTTTATCAATATCGGCTTGCAAAGTACGGCGCTCTTTAGAGGTCATCGTGTCTTCAGTACGGCGGTACTCTTCAATGCGACCAAATGCATCATCAAGCTTATCGCGCACTTCAGCCAAGTCTTTCAAGCCTGATTTGTAGGCTTTAGTACCCACTAGAGCACCAGCGCCTATGTTTTGTAGCGCATAGGGAGAAGCCCCGCTCATAATTGCCAGACCTGCTTCAAGCAGCGCCATAGACTTGTTGTCTTCTTTTTGTTGCCCAAACTCGGCTTCACGTGCTTTAAGTCGGGCTTCGCGGTCAGCAAATGCAACCCCACGCCGTGCAGTATCAATATCAAACGTGTTGAGACGCTCTTCCGCCGCCTTCTTTTCTTCACGAGCTTGCGTATCCATAGCCGTCTGAAGTTCGATGGGGACTTCCAAATTTTGCGCTGCGCTTATTGCAGCGCGGTCTGTCATAAGTGCCTCGGGTGTTAATGGCAAAGATGCGATACTGCTGTTTGCTGGTGCAACTGGTGCTCTAGGTCCGGGTGGGGGTGATGGAGGCGGCGTTTTAATATCGGGTGGCGATACTTCTGCTATGGGTTCGGGGGCCGTCGATGCCGCTGCCGAGGCGGGTGCTGGTGTGGTTGTTTTTGGTGGTGGAGTCAGTGCCGTTTCTAGTGTCGGCAAAGCAGCAACGCCCTGTTCTTTAAGCAAAAGCATTTGTTCCATCGACAGCTTGGGCAAAATACTCAACACTTTTTGTGCTGCGGCGCGTTCCTCATCTGTTTGCTCTTTAAAAAGCCCTTGCAGTCCACCTGCGGGAGCAAACTGTGCGGCTAAACGGTTGCGTAGGGTTGCTTCTTCGTTGCGTTTACCCCAGTCTTGAGTAACACCTTCCCACCAACGACCAATTGGCGTGCCACCACGAGCCATGCGTATAACCGGTTCCTCACCATAACCTGCGATACCGCCGTCTGCCATTGACTGGATGTTAGGTGTGGGGAGCTGCGCAATGCCTGTGTTTTCTGGAAGTTCGGTTCCAATGCTCTGAATAGCCTGTGCTGCAACGGGCGGTTTCTGTTGGCCTGCGGCCATTGCCTGACCTTGGGCAGTCATTTTTTTACGTTCGGAATCCACCTGCATAGCCAGAGCTAGGCTGATAGGGTCGTCGTAGTTGGTTGCGGCAAACTGTTTAAGTTGTTGTGGGCTTAGCCGGTTAAGCCTAGCCTGTAGTTGATTGATAGATTCGGGTGTGTAAGACATGCTTAATCCTTACCAATCTTAGAAACGGCAAGTGCAGGTAGCCCGGCTAGTTTGCTTGGCATTTGCTTCGTCCTAACGTGCCCACCTTCTTTACCAAAAACATTTGAAGCCGTTTTACCTAAATTTGCCAAGCCTAAACCAGCAACGCCCAGACCTGCCACTTGCGACATGAAACTTGGAGGGGCTTGATATGTGCTTTGTGTTTGCTGTGATAACGGTACGCCACGCAGAACGTCGGACATAAAACCAACTTGGCGATATGGCTGGTTCTGCTGATTCAGGAAGTCTTGGTACTGTTGCGACAGGATGTTCTGTTGCTGTTGTTGCGCTTGCGTGCCGTAAGCATTTTGCAAGTTGGCTAAGTTTTGCTGTTGCTGCTGTAGGTTGTTTGTCAGGGTTCCGTACTGTCCAAGACCTTGCATACCCGCTTGGAGACCTTGCAACCCTAAACCCGCACCAAATTGTTGTTGCTGAGCATTTAACTGATTCGCTGCCAAACCGTACTGAGCGCCCAATCCTGCGGCTTGCATCTGTTGACCATAACCAAATTGGCGTGCGGCTTCTCCCGCTTGCTGGGTGTTGTACCCCATTTGTTGGTTAGCCAGTTGTCCCTGAAGTCCCGTCTGTTGATTTGCAAGCTGTGCCTGCAATCTAGCCTGTTGTTCGACATTAAACTGACCCTGCGCTTGTTGGTACGCCGACTGCAATCCCGCAGCTTGAATGTCGCCCTTTTGTGTAGCTAAATTACGGGCAGCTTCTGCATTCTCTATGGCTTGACGAGAACCGCCAAATGCACCGGATTGTGTTGCCCGTGCGGCCCTTTGAGTGCCCGCAATGTCTGCACTACGCTGAGCTTCACGTTGCTGAACATCCACCACGCTTTGCATGTAGGGGGACATGTAAGCGCTGGCAGCATTGGGGCTGGCAAAAGATGTTGTACTAGCCCTCTCTGGAGAGACAGTTTGATAGCTGAAGTCTGTTGGGCTGTATGCAGTGGGTGCGTTAAAAGAACTTCCGTATTGTTGTGGGTTGTACCCTGTCTGTGCAGCTTGTTGTGCATACTGCATCATCGTAGATGGCGCAAACTGAGACTCGTACGGCAACCGCATATTTGCTGCCTGTCTGTAGGCCTGCATTTGTAACGGGTCAAACCCAGCTATGCGCTCTTGCGGATAAACACCTAAAGGGGACTGTGAAATTGCTTCAGCTTGGCCCAGCATCCGTTCGACATACGGCTTAGCGTAGTCTGGGATTGTGGTTTGACTTTGAACTATCTGTTGTGGATCAGCCATGTCGGCTCCTTATGCAGGAAGGTATTTTTCAGCACGGCTGTTTTTAGCCACTTGCTGTTTACCGGTTGTTTTACCTCGCGCTTTTTGGATGCGATCCATCATAGCGTATAGCTTGCGGGCTCCGGCATCTGTGGAGCCGTTACCTAATTCTGAAACAATCCGAGCGGGCACTACGAACTCACCATCCGCGAGTCGGGCGGGTTGTTTATCGGCAATCACGGCGGGTATGGAATCTGAAACACCGTCGCCGGGACCGCGAAGCAACTGCCCCCCGTCAGAATAACCACCCAGCGAGCCCAGAGAACTCATGCCGCCCTCTGCCAACGCCACGATACCACCTGTTGCCGCTTGGGTTGCAGGGTATGAGGGCAGTGCTGTTAGCCTGTCGTTAAACCAGTTTTGTTGGCGCGAGCCAATACCCGCCTCGGGTGCCCGGACCGTACGTTCAAACTGATAAGGGCGAATGTACTGGGGTGTTTGTGGAGCCGCTGTGATTCCAGCGGGAGCGTCTTTTGCCGATGTTGCAGCCATAGCGGGGGCCGCAAGTAAAGCGGCTGTGCCAGCCGCTCCTTTTAAACCACCCATAGCGTCCACGAAACCTTTTGGGTTATCGAACGCAGCAGAAGCTCCAGCGCCTAGTTTGTCTATTGTAGAAGTGCCCGCTCCAAAACCACTTCCAGCACCTCCATTAACGGCTTCCCATGCAGCGCTTTCTGAGTACCCCTGTGCCATAAGATTTTTTGCTGCTTCTGTTGCTGTGGAAGAGGCCCCCGCCGCTGAAGCTCCCATACCCATAAGCCCGCCAGCCAAACTGTGACCGCCATAAGCACCTAAACCTGCTTGCAGACCTTTTGACAAACTGCCGCTACCTAAAGCATAAGCACCGCCAACAAGCCCGGCTGACGCTAAACCACTAAGACCAAATCCTGCGGGGCCTAATAAAGCACCGGCTACTAGCGGTGTTAGAGGACTTTGTGTTATAGCATCCCGAGCTTGGACAAACGCATCGCTGACTCCAAGGGCTCTACCCACATCTTCTACGGGTTTCAATATAGGCGCAAGTATGCTGTCAAAAAACCCAGCTTCTGGCAGTCCTGTGTGGGGGTTGATAGTCAGTGACCCACCTTGAGCCATAGCAGCTTCTTGAAGACGCGACACTTCCCGTGGCGTCACGTGCATAAGCATAGTATCCGGCCCGCGCCCATGCGCCGCCATGTGTTGTGCGAGTTGCTGTAGGCTCATAATTGCCTCTTGAAATATGGGTTGATATATGTTATCACGTTCAGTCCAATTAACCAACTTTCCAGTTGGTTCCGTCCGAGTACACGGGCACTTTTACAGCACCGCCGCCGACCACAGTTGAGCCAAAAGTTGGCAGCAAAGCATCCGACACAAAGGCCCTAGTTCCAGCCCCAGAGGTAACCGCGCTAGGTAAAGTCGCCACGGTATAGACCGTAAAATTAATGGTGTCAAGGTTTAAACGTTGAAAATAA
>Ga0209085_1001322_pt1 | contig 15582 bp, 14 predicted proteins | sample C_131016_EF_Meta_FD_187310 | JGI IMG/M metagenome (GOLD analysis project Ga0209085, IMG submission 187310) | Freshwater microbial communities from Lake Croche, Canada to study carbon cycling - C_131016_EF_MetaG (SPAdes) (version 2) | ecosystem: Environmental > Aquatic > Freshwater > Lake...
CGCGATGGAATTCCCACATATCACACAAAAAAGCCCGATGCCGACAATGTGTTCAAAGCTGCCGCCGACGCACTCACTCACTTGGGCGTCTGGCTCGATGACAGCCAAATTGCCGAGGTAAAAATCGAAAAATACTACACGGACAGCAATTCCTGCAGCCAAATCACCATCGAGGAACTGGCCGAATGAAAACTGAACGAGCCATGAGCAAGCGCGCTTTCATGCGTGAGACCGGCTTTTCCTTCCCGACCGTCCAAAAACTTTGGGCCGACCCGTCTTTCCCTTTGGTGAGCGAGAAGGTTTTTTGGTCGGACTTTGTAACATGGAGGCGGAGAAAGCTCCCGTCCCCGCGTCTGCAAAATCCGCCAAATCCTGCACCTGATGACGGTCATACAAAAGATGGATCAATTCGGAGGAATGATTCACCAAACGCATTGCCACCTCGCGCGGCACGCCTTCGCGCCTCATTTGAGTAATTTTTGTTACCCTCAGACAATGGTAGCTCACTCCCTTGATCCCCACGCTTTGAAAGAAATTCTGCCAGCAACGGGAAGGTTGAAACGGGAAACTCGCAATCGTGTGGGTGCGCCGCTTCTCCTTCTTCATTTTGCTAAACATAGGAAAAAGAGCCGAAGGAATCGGAATACTGAACGCTTTGCGTTGGCCTCCTTTCGGAGTGGGAAAAGTAATTGTGGGCACAGCGGCTTCCAAGTCGATGCAGGTGAGAGGAATCCTCGTTTCCCGCAGGCGGCAGCCAGTGAAAAGGCCAATTTCAAAACATACCCGCATCCATTCTTCGCGGGACTTCACGGCCTCGCGGCACAATTCAATTTCCTCCGGAGTGAATGCTCGCTTCACCTTTGTCTCATCTTTATGAAGCTTCAGGCTCGCCAGAGGGTTCGCGACAATAAGGCTGCGACGCACCGCCTCGTTCATGACCATTTGGAGAAATTTTACTTCTTGAATAGCAGTATTGCGTCCACCGCTTTTACCGCTCTTCTTTTTCCGCCCCACGCGCCAAACGATGTAATCCTCAACATGCGAGTAGCGCACGGAGGCAATATCCAGACGATTTTCCTGCAGAAACATCTGCACCCATCCCCAAGCCCCATTATATCGAATCTTGGTGTTTTCGGACAACCCGCTCGTCGCAACAAAGCGATCCACCCACTCCCAGCCAATCTTGGAAACCGGAGCAGAGCGAAATTCAGAAGCCTCCGCCTCGGCACGCAAAGCGCGCGCCTTGGCTGTTTCATTCGGGTCATCGTGTCGAAGACCTGTGGAGGATTTTTTCCATTCTCCGTCAACTTTGTGACGCAGATACCAGAACGGCTTACCGGACATTTTAAAAAGAGAGGCCATATGATTGTGATGTGTTTTCCTAATCCCGTAGGGGGACAAGGGGGACAAATCTAAAAAACACGATGTCGCTTCTTTAGGCAAATCAAAACATTATGCAACACTATAAAACGACTACTAAAATCGTCGGTTCAATTCCGACCCTCGCCTCATTTTCCTTTCTGAGCCGCACTGGTAAGGGCTCTGCGGGTTTCAGGGTATTTTTGACTCCGAAAAAATGGCTCAAAACTCCTAAAAATTGACCGAATGGTCATTAAGGTTTGCTTTCGTTTATCGATGTCGAAGCAACGTCTCGGAACAGTTTTTTTCGCTCTTCATATTAGCTTGAGCACAAATTGCACTATCGTAGCAGTGGCGCCAGGTTTCCACAGGCACGAGTGATAAAACGAAATCGCTCAGTGCGCCTGCCTGAGGTTCGAAGCGTTGGCTAACACAAAATTTCCCGAGTCCACTCTTCTCCCAGTGGAGGCATCTGGTGAAATCTTAGACGGGGGATTGAAGTTTATTCAAACAGCACACAAGGGGGAGTTGGGCTAGGACACAGCAAGAGAGTTCGTCAAGCAGGCTGCCTGAGTGGAGGCTCGATTGGAGGAAGCAAAAAGTTGCCGAATTTCTCCGCTCCTAGATTGAGGGAAGATGGCTTTCAAAGTCCGCCTCCACCGACGCTCCCTACAACACCACCTTTGAAATGTTCATCCAATTCTTAATATTCGGGCTTGAAAAACTCTCGCGCGAGAATGTCGGACTTTCCGCTCGCCCCTTCCGGCGTGACGGTTTTTCAGGGCTGACTTCCTATGGCAGTTGGTGCTCCGCGCAACGCTTACGTTTCACTCCCCCTCGCACGATCTTGGCTTCCAGTTTAGTGTCTGTTGGGAAGGTAATGTTCTTCTCTTGGACTTTGGTATCAACAACGACTTCCTTTTCCGTGGCCTCCTCACCATGCATATCAATCTTGGAAGCCAATGTCCGCTCGGCCCCGTCTGTGCCGATGAGGTTGCCAAAATGCGTCAACTCGACCGGATCGCATGGCAATCCCCAGCGCATTACCCTTTTTCCGCGGAAATATTACGCGTAGGCGGTTTCGCTCCAAAACTCCGCCGCCTCTTCGGGGCTATGCAGAAGAATCCGGAATCGATTGCGTTGGCTTCAGGCGATGGCGAGGCGTTTTGCCAAAAGTGACTCAAGGTGCGCGCGAAGGGTCTCGTTTTCGATCCGTTCCAAGAGGGAATTGAAAAAGCCGTTCACGATGAGGCGGCGGCCGGCGTCGCGCTTGATGCCGCGGGCTTGCATGTAGAAGAGTTCGTCTTGGCTTACGGGCCCGTTGGTGGCTCCGTGGCTACAGCGGACTTCGTCGTTCAGGATTTCGAGGCCTGGCATGGAGTTTGGATCAGCGTCATCGCTGAGGATGAGGTTTTTGACCTTTTGGTAGGCGTCTGTGCCCTTGGCACCGGGTTCGACTTTGATGAGTCCGGCAAAAATGGTGCGGGACTTGTCGTCGAGGGCATTGAGGTAGAGGAGATCGCTGGTGGCGTGGGGGGCGACATGGTCCTGCAGGGTTCGCTGGTCGATCTCGCGGGTCCCTTCGACGGGATTGATGGAGAACATCTCACTGCGGGAGCCTTCGCCGACGAGGCGACTGAGGCTTTCGCCGCGCACGAAGCCGCCGCCGAAATTGGCGATGAGGGCGGTGCAGGTCGCGTTGCGGTCCACCGATGTGGAATTCAGGTGGAAGGCGGTCGTCTCGAGGGACCAGTCTTGGACGGAGACATAGGTGAGTTTGGCTCCGGCGGCGAGGTGGAGGTCGTTCACGCCGCAGGCTAGGGCAGGAATTTTGTCGGCGGACTTGAAGTAGTCAACGACGGTCACGCTGCTGTTCTCGCCGCAGACGATGAGCGTGTGAGGGAAGACGGAGGCGTTGGCGCCTTCAACCCATTGGAAGATTTCGATGGGTAGTTCGACGCTTGTGTTGGCTGGCACAAAGAGGAATGCGCCGCCTGCAACACGGGCCTTGTGGAGGGCGGCGTATTTGTGGGAGCCGAGTTCCACGGGCTGGGCCATGAAGTATTTCTTGAAAAGATCGGCGTGCTTGGTTGCGGCTGTTTCGAGTGTCTCAAAGATGACACCGGCAGGCAGCGACGACTCGCGGTGCAGAAGGTTGTTGTTGCCGAGGACAAGTTTTGCGGCCGTGTCAGCGAGTCCAGTCGAGGCGTTGATCAGGCGGCCTTCGCTGGCGACGGGTTTGGCCTCGATGAACGAGGAAAGGTCGAGGGCCTTGAGGTTGGCGAATCGCCATGCCTCATCCTTGCGGGACGGGGTGGGGGAGTTCTCGTATTCCGCGAGGGCATGGGATTGTTCGGCGGCGAACCAGGCGGGCCATGCGCTTGTCGCATTGGCGGGATTTTCAAGTGTGTTGCTCATTGTTTGCATTCCCCGGATCAACCGACGGATCCTTCCATTTCGAGGTCGATGAGGCGCTTCAGCTCGACCGAGTATTCCATGGGGAATTGCTGAACGAGGTCGTTGACGAATCCATTCACCGCGAGGCTCATCGCCGCAGCCTCGGAAATGCCGCGCTGCTGCATATAGAAAATCTGCTCCGCGCTGATCTTGCTGACGGAGGCTTCGTGCTGGCAGGCGTTTTCCTTCCCGCGCACTGTGATGGCGGGATAGGTGTCCGTGCGGCTTTCGGTGTTGATGAGAAGAGCGTCGCACTCGGTGTTGTTTTTGCAGCCTTTCAAATGGCGGCCGATCTGCACGAGGCCGCGGTAGGTCGAGCGTCCTGAGCCGAGGCTGATGCTCTTGGACACGATGTTGCTCGTGGTTTCATCTGCGGCATGAACCATTTTTGCGCCGGTGTCTTGATGCTGTCCGTCGCCGGCGAGGGCGATCGAGATCACTTCGCCACGGGCTTTGCGGCCTTTCATGATCACTCCTGGATATTTCATCGTGAGGCGGGAGCCGATATTGCAATCGATCCATTTGATCTCAGCTTCCTCGTGAGCGAGTCCGCGCTTGGTCACAAGGTTGAAAACATTCGCCGACCAGTTTTGCACCGTGATGTATTGGATTTTTGCTCCCTTGAGGGCGACGAGTTCGACCACGGCGCTGTGGAGTGTGGAGGTCTCAAATTTCGGGGCGGTGCAGCCCTCCATATACATGACCTCGCTGCCTTCATCGGCAATGATGAGTGTGCGTTCGAATTGGCCGAAGTTTTCAGCGTTGATGCGGAAGTAGGCCTGGAGCGGGTGCTTCACCTTCACTCCTGGCGGGATGTAGATGAATGAACCGCCTGAAAAAACGGCGCTGTTGAGCGCGGAGAATTTGTTGTCACCCGTAGGGATAACTTTTCCGAACCACTTCTTGAAAATCTCGGGGTGCTTGTGAAGTCCCTCGGTGGAACCCACAAAAATGACACCCTGCTCGCCGACGGCGGCCTTGATGTTTGAGTAGGCGGCCTCGCTGTCGAATTGGGCCTCCACGCCGGCGAGGAATTTCCGCTCCTGCTCGGGGATGCCGAGTCGTTCGAAGGTGCGCTTCACATCTTCCGGCACATCGTCCCAAGAACGCTTGGGTTGTGTCCCCTGCGAGAGGTAGTAGCGGATGTTTTCAAAAACGATATTGTCCAGATCATGGCTCGCCCAGTTGGTCGGCATGGGCATGGAATTGAATTTGCGAAGGGCTTCCTTGCGGAACTCCCGGATCCAGTCGGGGTCTTTTTTGACATCGCAGATGTAGTCGATGGTTTTTTCCGAGAGACCGATGCCGGCATCGAATTCGTAATCGACATCGTAGTGGAAGTCACCGACCGAGCGGTCGATGTTGAGATCAGGTTTGGTTTCCATGGTTTTGTCCTCCGGAGAAAATTAGGCTTTTTGGAGAATTTCCTTCTCCACCCAGTCGTAGCCCTCGGCTTCGAGTTTGTGGGCGAGTGTCTTGTCGCCGCTCATGACGATGCGGCCGTCGACCATCACATGCACCACATCCGGCACGATGTAGTCGAGAAGGCGCTGGTAGTGGGTGATAACGAGAAGTCCACGCTCGGGGCTGCGCATGGCGTTCACGCCCTCGGAGACAATGCGCAGGGCGTCGATGTCGAGTCCGCTGTCAGTCTCATCAAGGACGGCATAAACGGGATTGAGCATCGCCATTTGAAGAACCTCGCAGCGTTTCTTTTCGCCACCAGAGAACCCCTCGTTGACCGCGCGGGATGTGAATTTGCGGTCGATCTTGAGCATGTCCATTTTCTCGTAGAGGTGGTGGTAATACTCCACGGCGTCGAGTTCATCGCCCTCGGGCAGGCGGGCTTGGAGTGCGGCGCGGATGAAATTCGCAATCGTCACGCCGGGAATTTCCATCGGGTATTGGAAGGCGACAAAAAGACCTGCTCGTGCGCGCTGGTCGGGTTCCTCCATTTCAAAAAGTTCTAGACCGTCAAGTGTCACGGAACCTCCTGTGACCTCGTAGTCGGGATGGCCGGCCATCACTTTCGCGAGTGTCGATTTGCCAGAGCCGTTTTTGCCCATGATGGCGTGGACTTCGCCCTTTGGGATTTCGAGATTGAGACCTTTGAGGATTTCACGGTCTCCGATTTTTGCGTGCAGGTTTTCGATTTTGAGGCTCATGGTTTTGTTAGTGGTGTGATTTTTTGCAGGCCGGGCAGGTGCCTCGGAGAGTGATTTCGGAATGGTTGACATTAAAGCCCGAGGGGAGTTTGAGAAAGTGGGTGAGTGACCCGCCTTTGGCGACAGGCACATCTGAAACGATGCCACAGGAGTCGCAGACGAAGTGCCCGTGTTCGGAGAGATTTGGGCAGTAGCGTGTGGCTTCGCGCTCGACATTGACCTGTTTCGCCAGGCCACACTCCACGAGGGTCTCTAAGCAATTGTAAACAGTCGCGAGGGAGATGCTGGGGACGCGTTTCTTGGCTCTTATAAAAACCTCAGTGGCTGTTGGGTGATCACGGTCCGCGAGAAGCACATTGTAAACCTCGCGTCGCTGTGGAGTGAGGCGATGGCCTTTGTGGCTGATTGTTTCCTCGTAGGCGGGTTGGGCGGTCTTCTTTAAGGACATGAAAGCAATAAATACATAGCCGCCTAGATCGTCTAATCAAGAATTATTCTAATTAAGGAGGATCTGACGGATTAGTCGGATCGAGCGGACTGGACGCTTAGGCCGCGTCTTTTTCAGGCTTGCGGCGGAGGACAGGGGCTTTTTTTCCCTCCACGACTGCCCGGTTGATTGTGACTTCCGAAATGTCGTCGCGGCTTGGGCAATCAAACATGACATCGAGCATGATACGTTCGATCATCGAGCGCAGGGCACGGGCGCCAGTGCCTTTGCGGATGGCTTCGGCGGCGAGGGCGCGCAGGCCGTCCTTCGTCATGTTGAGCGTCACACCATCCATACCGAGAAGCTTCGCGTATTGCTTGGTCATCGCGTTTTTCGGCTCGGTGAGAACGGATACCAACTGCTCTTCGTTGAGCTCCTCGAGTGTTGCAACGACGGGGAGGCGTCCGATGAATTCCGGGATGAGGCCAAAGCTAATGAGGTCTTCCGGTTCCACCATCTTAAGGGTTTCGGAGCGGTTGGACTCGTTAGTGGCCGATCCAATAGGAGCATTGAACCCCATGGTGCGTCCGCCGAGGCGGCGCTGGATGATTTTTTCGAGGCCCACAAAGGCTCCACCGCAGATGAAAAGAATCTTCTCGGTGTTGACCTGGATGTATTCCTGCTGCGGATGCTTGCGACCGCCTTGGGGTGGGACATTGCAGACAGCGGCTTCCAGAATTTTCAGAAGGGCCTGCTGAACGCCTTCGCCTGAAACATCGCGAGTGATGCTCACATTGTCGGTTTTGCGTCCGATTTTATCGATTTCATCGATGTAGATAATGCCCATCTCACAGCGCTTCACATCGAAGTCCGCACTTTGGAGGAGGCGGAGGATGATGTTTTCGACATCCTCTCCCACATAGCCTGCCTCGGTAATGGAAGTGGCATCGGCGATGGCGAACGGCACATCAAGCACCTGCGCCAATGTGCGGGCTAGGAGAGTCTTACCAGAACCGGTTGGACCGAGGAGAAGGATATTGCTCTTCTCGATCTGCACATCGTTAAGGTTATCCATCTCCAACAAGCCTGTCGAAGGCTGTGTTAGGCGCTTGTAGTGGTTGTGAACAGCGACGGAAAGCACTTTCTTAGCGGTTTCTTGTCCGATAACATGCTGGTCTAGGAGTTTCTTAATCTCAGCGGGCTTGGGAACACGAAGGGACGGCTTGCTTTTGCGTGAGTCGTCTTTGAGTTCTTTTTCCAGGATTCCCCTGCAAATGGTGATGCAGCTGTCGCAAATATAAACGCCAGGGCCGGCGATGAGTTTGCGAACTTCGGCTTGGCTCTTTCCGCAAAAAGAGCACATGGTGAGATTGTTCGGGCGCGCCATTGAGAGTGGGACTACTCGGCGGCTTTTACGGTTTCAACAATGTCTTTGATGTCCTTGCGAGACTTCACGACTTCATCCACGAGACCGTAGGCTTTTGCCTCATCGGCGGTCATGTAGTTGTCGCGGTCGGCATCGCGTTCGATCTGCTCGACGGTTTGGCCGGTGTGGTGTGAGAGAAGGCGATTCAGGCGCTTTTTCAGCTTGAACATGAACTCGACTTGGCGCTCCACATCACTGGCTTGGCCTTTGGCACCGCCGGAGACTTGGTGGATCATGATGTCTGAGTTCGGGAGCGCGTAGCGTTTACCCTTGGTTCCCGCGCAGAGCAAAACCGCACCCATGCTGGCTGCGAGGCCCATGCAGTAGGTGTTCACATCGCAGGTCACGAATTGCATCGTGTCGTAAATCGCGAGTCCGGCAGTCACGGAACCGCCGGGAGAATTGATGTAGATGTTGATGTCTTTTTTCGCGTCTTCCATTTGAAGGAAAAGAAGTTGTGCGATGACAAGGTTCGCCACTGTGTCGTCAATCGGAGTTCCGATGAAGATGATGCGATCCTTGAGGAGACGGGAGTAGATATCGTAGCTGCGTTCACCGCGGCCAGTTTGTTCGACGACGATTGGGACTAACATAGTGTGAGATCGGTTTAGGCCGCTTGCAGGGCGACAGGTTCTGTGACGGTAGCACCGGAGGCAATCAAATCAAGTGCCTTGGTGATGCGAATCTGATCGCGCAGGCGGTTGACGCCTCCGCTACGGGCGAGTTCGCCAGCGAGTTTTTTGACGGGCATCTGCTGGCGTTCCGCCATTTGCAGGATGGCTTGGTATACTTCGGCATCGGTCTCTTCGATTTTTTCCTCATCCGCTATACGGGTGAGGAGGAAATTTGAGCGCACGCGATTGCTTGCGGTTTGTGAGGCATTTTGAACAATTTCCTCGGTGTGGGCTTTGATCTCCTCGTCGGAAATGCCCCGGGCCTGTGATTCTCCGACGATATCTTTGAGAATATATGATATTTCGCTGGCGACAAGGCGTTCGGGAAGCTCGCAGGTGAAGAGGCTGAGCAACTTTTCAACGACGGCGTTCTTTTTTGCCATCTCAAATTGATACTCGGCGGATTCCTCCTGGCGCTCGCGGATTTTTTTGCGGAGTCCTTCGAGTGTCTGGCCTGGTTCGATCTTGGCAGCCAGTTCGTCGTCCAATGGAGCGGGAGTGCGGGTATTGATCGCGTGGAGTGTGACGGCATAGGTCACTTTGCGGTTTCGGAGTTCTTCGAGAGGGAAGTTTTCCGGCACATCGAGTGTGAGCGTGCGTTCTTGGGCGATTTCCATTCCCTCGATGCCTTTTGCAAAGCCGGGGATCAAGGTTCCCTCGTCCATCAGAACCCACGCGTTGCGGCGTCCTTGGATTTGTGCTGGTGCTTTGGGAGCGATCTTGGAGATCGGTTCGCCATCCACCGTGCCCTCATAGGTCACAACCGCATAGTCGCCCATTGCGAGGGGGCGGTCTGTGACGGGTTCAAATTTTGAGTGGGGATCGCGGAGGTATTCCAGAATCCCTTCGACGTCCTCATCGGTCACGGTTTTCTTGGCGACTTCAACAGCGATGTTTTTGTAGTCCGGCAGTTCGAAATCCGGGGTCTGAATGACCGTGGCCAGGATTTTCATGGACTTGTCGGCGGCGATTTCCGCCTTTTCCACACTATCGACGGCGTGGATTTTGATATTTTTTGTTTTAACGGCTTCGCGAATCGCTTCGCTGACGAGCTTGGTTTTCACCTCTTCTTCGATGTCCTTGCCATAACGCGACGCAATCAACGAAGCGGGGGCTTTGCCGGGACGATAGCCAGGAAGGCGGGCTTGTTTTTGAAATTCCTTGGAAATGGTGTTCCATTCCGTGCTGACCCGGTCCGACGGAAGGTCGATTTCCAAGGCCACGACACAATTCTTTTGATAATCCAGAGCGACATTCATGATGAGCCCGCCAGCAAAGCAGAATCAGGCGAGGTGGGCAACCGATGTCTGAAAGAAAATGCGGTCTTTGAGACGTGCGTCTCGTCAATGAGCCGTGGGCGGGTATCTTGCATCTCTCATGATTCCGAAAACTGCGATGGACCTCCCAGATGCCGGTTGGCGCTTTGATAATACTTATGCTCGACTGCCTCAGCAGTTTTACACTCGCACAACCCCCACGGCGGTCCGATTGCCTGCGATGGCGCTTTTCAATCGCTCGTTGGCCGAGGCCATGGGAGTGAGGCCGGATGTTTTGGAATCGGAGGAATGCATTCCAGTTTTCGCTGGGAACGCCATTCCGCAAGGTGCAGAGCCGATCGCTCAAGCTTATGCGGGGCATCAGTTCGGGCACTTCAACATGCTGGGCGATGGACGAGCAATTCTACTGGGAGAGCATCTGGGGCCGAATGGATCGCGATGGGACATTCAACTCAAAGGCCCTGGGCGCACAGCCTACTCACGCCGGGGCGATGGTCGTGCAGCGCTGGGACCCATGTTGAGGGAATACCTCATCAGCGAGGCCATGTTTGCGCTGGGAATTCCCACCACAAGGAGTCTGGCGGTCGTAACCACCGGGGAGCCTGTTTTTCGCGACGAGGAGTTGCCGGGCGCTGTCCTGACGCGCATCGCGGCCAGTCACATTCGCGTTGGCACTTTTGAGTATGCCGCCATGCAGCAAAATCCAGAGGCCCTGAGAGCGCTCGCGGACTACACAATCCAACGCCACTACCCTGAAGTAGCAGAGGCTCCCAATCCCTGCATTTCTCTTTTGGAAGCCGTGATCGAGCGACAAGCCTCTCTAGTCGCGAAGTGGTTGCTGGTGGGTTTCATCCATGGGGTCATGAATACCGACAATATGGCGCTCTCCGGCGAGACGATCGACTACGGTCCCTGTGCGTTCATGGACGCTTATGATCCGGCGACGGTCTTCAGCTCGATCGATCGCAACGGGCGTTATGCCTATGCCAACCAGGCGGGCATTGCGCATTGGAACCTTGCGCGCTTGGCCGAGGCGCTGTTGCCGCTTTTTGATTCGGATGAAAATAAAGCGGTCGAAATGGCTAAGGTGTCGCTCGGGAATTTTCCAGACCGCTTTCAGCATCACTGGATCTCCGGGATGCGGGCGAAACTTGGGTTGTTCAACGAGGAACCGGGCGATGTCGCACTTGTCGAGTCGCTGCTGCAAGGGATGCTCCGCAGCGGAAGCGACTACACAAACACGCTACGGGCGCTGGATCCTGAAAAAGTATGCGGCGTTGATGCCGCTTGGCACGCGGAGTGGAGCGCCCGCCTGACCCGCCAGCCTCAGACTTTGGAGGAGGCGAGGTCTCTCATGCTTCGCCACAATCCGGTCGTTATTCCTCGAAACCATCAAGTCGAGGAGGCTCTCGAGGCTGCGTGTTCCAATGGGGATTTTCAGCCTTTGCATAAATTGCTGGCAGCGCTGGCGAATCCTTACGAGGAGGGCTTGGAGAAGGATGGCTATCGAGAGCCCACACCGGATGGCTTGCTTGGCTATCAGACTTTTTGCGGAACCTAACCCAGCCTACTCATCGCCAGCCGAGAGAGTCCGGCGGACGAGAAGATCGATGATGTGGCGATCGAAGTCGGCGGCGATGTTTTGACCGGTGCTTGCAAAGAGCGGGACAAGACCGTCATCAAGAACAAACTCCCAGAGTTTTCCGCAGCGGGGAATTTCATCGACATGAGTGAAGACCACATGCGTGGCTCCGAGTGAGCCTGCGCGCGTGTAGGCCTCTTGAATCAACTGCCGCTCGTAGGCGGCATTGACAACCAAAACGCGGGACTCGATGCGCAGTTCATCGAAGGTCTTCTGCAGGTGGCGGACATTTTTTCCAGTCAGGACCATTCCGGGGATGTCGAAATAAAGGTTCGTATCCTCATCGAGCTTTTTGAGTTCTCCTCGTGTGCGCACGAGTTGCACGCCCAGGGCTTCGCAGAACATCGCTAGACCTTCGCTCGAATTCGGCTCATCGGCTTCGAGCTTCATGACGCAAGCTTGGCGTCCGCGTAGAAAAATATCTGAGGCAAGTTGCTTGCAGAGAGCTGTAGTCGATCCAGAGCCCGGGGATCCAAAAAATGCAACGCGATTTGAGAGCGCCAAGCTGCGGCTTGGTGCGCGGTCCCTCATGAGCATCGCAAAGTGGGAAATGGCGGTCTGTAGCGGTTGCTCGTTCAGTTGTCGCGATTCGGGGCGTTCGCCAAACTGGGTCAAAAACTCACTTGGAATTCCGGCCTTTGAGAGAATCGTCCAAAGGCGACCGGCGGGGAGGTTTTTAAACATCGCCCGAACGAGGGATTCCGGAACGAAGTCGGCGTCGTCGCGCTTAGGTTCCTGAGGGCCTCGGGCCTTGCGGGCGCGTGTTGGCTTACGTCGTTGCGATGTCTCCTGCGCCAGGTAGTCCTCATCGGCCTCGGCTTGTGTTTGCAGTTGCTCTGTGGCTTCGGAAGTGGGGGAGGGGAGGTATTGGGATTCCTCGCTGGGAATCTGGGCGATGATTTCCAGCTTGGGAGATTTCAGGAAACGGGCCAGACCTTCACCTTCGACTTGGCGCACGGAAATGACCTGCGCGGTTTCGCCGAGTTTTTCCCGGATGACGGCAGCAGCTTCCTCCGCCGACTTGACGATGAATTTGTATTTCTGCCCGGGAGTGATGGAGACGTTTTGTTGAGCCATGGGCAAGGAGTCAGACTAGGACGGCAAATAAATACCCGCAAGCCTTGGCTGCTGGGAAAAGGTGGTATGAAAAGTCGATTGCGCCTGCTCTTTAGTCACCAGACTACCCAGGATCCCTCCGCTTGCGTGGCTGCAGGGCGGGCGGGTTTATGGGCTTTATAGGCGGTTGCCAAACGTGCTGGCGTGGGCTGAGGAGTCTCGATCCGTGGGGCGGTGCGCACGGAATTTTTCAGGAGGAGTTGCTCGCTCTCGCGGCTAAGAAGGAGAAGTTTGAGGACTTTGGCGAGGACGCGCTTGCGAACCTCCGAGGAGGCGGCGTGATCGGCACTTTTTACCGGGCCGGCGGCGCGTAAAAAGCCGAGTGCGTCCTCCAGTTTGGCCAGAATTTGGCGTTTGCGATCCACGATAAGCTGTTGATCGTTGCCGTTTGCGCGCAGATGAGAATTCTCCTCATTCATATAGAGATCCAGTTCATCGCAGAGGGCGCTGTATTGCTCAAGGGCGGCCAAGGTATTCATCGTGACACTTTCGCAGCAAATGGCGTGCCAATCACAGGAACGCCTGAAGTGTTTTTCAGTGAGTTTCGCTGCGCTCTACCCAAGCTTCAACTTTCGGGCTTAAGGATTCGAAGCCATCAGCCACCACGCCGACTGGACCGCTGGAGCCTGCAGGCACAATAAAGCGTCCATTCGGAGAAGGAGGAAATGGTGATCTGGGGTCCGGTCGCGCAAAAGACTGCTTGCCCACGATGATTGCCCCAATTCGGCGGGAATCTTTGTCCCTTAGCTCAACGAGTGTTCCTGCACCTTGGGCAACGCCGTCCGGCTCCAGGAGTTCAAAGCCTGCAAACTGTGTGGGACCGGCGGTTACCTCCTCGGTGGGCTTGATATTTTTCATTCGCTGAACGAGCTGTCCTATTCTCGCAAGATCGGCTCTTTGGGGCGTCTCGCCCTGAATAAACCAAGTGTCTGCGTTTTTTCTGATCAAAAGGGAATCCCTATTCGTTTTGATAAGCACCTCCGAGACAGTATTGAGGTCGAAGTCTGGCATCCATCGCCTCTTGATGGCTTCGACTTCGGCTAGGATTTCCTTTCGTTCCTCGAGCTTGAGCCAGACTCCGGTTCCGACAAGTGTGGCAGCAAGAAGCAAGAGGAAAATTTTCAGCTTCATGAACTGGAGAAGACAGGAACGATAACCTGTAAAAGTATCCGTGAACTATTTTTCGGTGAGCTTAATGTCATCGAATTGCGCGATGCCAGAGCCTGGAGTCAATTGAAAAATAAAACGAAGGAATGCCGGTTGGGTTTCGGAGACGTCGGCGAGGTCTTTATTCTCAAATTTGACAGTGAATTCTTTTTTGACATCCACCCAGTTGGAGCCACCCGAGTAATTAGCGCTTTCGACTTTTTGTTCGCGGAGCTCTCGGATGTCACGCTTCACGTCACCTCTGTCGCCCTTGGAGATGATCTCTCCTGTTCCGAGCTTTTTGTATCCGCTGTAAAGCAGATTGGCGCGGCCATTGTTGATTTGTGCTCCTTTGACCTTGAATGAAAGAATGTAGGTCTTGCCAACTTTCAGAGGATTTGTGAGTGGCTGTGAGAAAGTGAAAATATTTGGAATTTTGATGACTTTGGAATCATCCTCTTCAGGCTTGGCCAGAGTCGGTTGGGGCATGCCTTTGTAATCAAGCTTGAGGTAGCCGGCTTCGAGATAGGCAGCTCCTTCTGGCGGTTGATGTGAGGCTGAGCCAGCGGGTGCCGCTGGGTCATTTTTTACCACTGTGATGTATCCTCCGTAATTGCCGCGAGCATAGCCAAAATCGATATCCCACCCGGAAGGAACGAGCATCGGCTTTTCGTCGTCCTCAACTTTGACATCCACCGGAGCTTTGAACTTTGGCTGCGTGGCGGTGCCTTGATTGATCGCTATCGCAACCCGTCCGCTGCGTTTTCCAAAAACGAGGTCAAATAATCCATCGCCGTTGAAGTCCGCCGAGTCGATCGTGCATCCACCGCCTGCATTAAGAAGGTTGGTCGCTTTGATGGCATCCATCGGATCCAAAGACGTCCCGGGTTCAGGAGTAGGAGTGTTAGGCGGAAGGGCGGGAGTTGCCCCATCTATCGTGATGAATGAGTTGAAATGAATGGGCTCACCTGGCTTGAAGGGGCCGCCTTTTCCTAGATAAACGGCAACCTTACCGCCTCGCTCAGCGACAAGGAGGTCGTTGTTTCCGTCCCCATTGTAATCGACAACGCATGGGGAGAGTTGTTCGAGTCCCATCCCGTAGGCGAGCACTGATCGGTCATCTGGTTCTAGCGAGGGGCGCCCAATCCCCTTACCGGGGAAAATGTGAATGCTGTTGGCAGAGTAAGATCCCTCGCCAACGAGGAGGTCCATCTTGTTATCTTTGTCCCAGTCCACCGCAAAGGGCGCGAAAACATTTCCCCAACGGTCAAATCCCTTTTGTAGGACGGCTGATTCGTAGGTCGTTGGATTGCGGAAATCCGGGCGGTTTGCGCCACCGCTATTTGGGATGAGGAGCACATCCCCACCGTAGTTTCCGATGAGTAGGTCGAGTTTTCCACTGCGAGAGATGTCGGCGAGGTTGATTCTCTGGACGCGGCGCATTGCGTAAATTTGATCTGGCGATAACTCCGGTGGTTGCGGCACTCCAGGCTTGGCAGCCGCTGGACGAGGAGTTGGCTTGGGAGTTGGAGTCGGCTTGCCTTTTTCCTTGGACTCTACGGATTCCAAGTCCGAAAGTCTCAGCGGGGTGGGGTTGAGGAGGAGGGAGGAAAACTCGGCCGGACCGAATTTCGGCTCCTGCTTGGTGCCGGTATTGAAGTGGACTCTCAGAAAACCTTGACCATCCATGATGGCGATATCGTTCAATCCATCCTTGTTGAGGTCGCCGGCGCTCACCGAGATGGGCATGGTTTGTTGCCCGATTTTTCCATCCGCGCTCAGCACATTGGCCTCTTCGGTGGGTGCGTTGATGATGCCGGAACCGCTGATGCCGGCCCAGACATTGGCCGAACGCATCGAGCGCTCGAAGCCCGGGTTCTGGATGAGGTTGGA
>Ga0209085_1001324_pt1 | contig 15524 bp, 22 predicted proteins | sample C_131016_EF_Meta_FD_187310 | JGI IMG/M metagenome (GOLD analysis project Ga0209085, IMG submission 187310) | Freshwater microbial communities from Lake Croche, Canada to study carbon cycling - C_131016_EF_MetaG (SPAdes) (version 2) | ecosystem: Environmental > Aquatic > Freshwater > Lake...
CATGATAGCCAGAAGCCAGCATGACCAGTTCGGCCAGTTGGTTGAATGAGGTTGCTCGACCGCTGCACAAGTTTGACACCTCGATGCCAGCGTCAACTCCAGCCATCACTGCACCCACAATGTCGTCGATGTGAATGAAGTCCCGAACTTGCTTCCCGTCACCCCACACTTGAAATGGTGTCTGGCGGTTCAGTCCTCGCTCGATGAACTTCGGGAACGGATAGTCCAAGTCTTGATCCGCGCCATAACCTGAGAACGGTCGGAACACCGACACCTTCAAGCCTTGTTCCCTGGCATGACTTGCCAGCATCTCGCCGGTCAACTTTGCCCAACCATAGGTGAGGTCAGGATTCTGGATGTTGCTCAAGTCAATGTCGGTTTCCTCAAGTTGAACTTGCCAACCCAATTCTTGCAATACGACCGGATAGGCGGCAGAGCTGCTGAAGTAGACAATGCGTTCAGGTTTCGTGCGTAAAGCCCAGCCGAACATTTCAGCGTCAATGGACAGGTCAACCGCTAGCGCCAGCGGTGAGCCTTCAATCATTCGTCGACCACCAACAACAGCCGCCAAGTGAATGACTAGGTCGAACTTGGTGTTGTCGGTTCGAAAGAAGTCGCGAGCATCTACTCCGTTGACAATGTCCACGCCAACAATGACATGATTACTTGAAGCGAAGTGTCGGTGAAATGCTCGACCTACGAAGCCAGCGTCACCTGTGATGAGTATTTTCACGCGCTAAGTCTTTCCACTAGCTGATGGTAATTGTCGCTTGCAATGTAGGTGTTGAACGCTTGCAGGTCTGCGCTGTAGAACTCGCTTGAGTTTGTTTCATGATAAGAATCATCCCACTCACTCTTGCCGATTACTGGGTGCAGATGCTCGATGACAGTTTCGGGCAGGTATCGGATGGCGTTCAAGTCTTGACCTAGTCGAAGCCAGAAGTTGTCCAGATACAAATGAGCGAAGCAGTCAGGAATCATGCCGTTCAGTTCTTCCACTATGCTTCTCGTCATCCCGACGGCTGTTGGCAGTCCTTCCCCATGAAACAAGTCGTCACCATAGACAAGCCCTGTGACAAGGTTGTCAAGGTTTGTGCGCCACACTTTGTCCCACTGCAAGGTTCGAGGTCGATGGTCATCACCAACGAAGATGAAATACTCCCAGCGCTCATCTGTGACCAGTTGCCTTGCAGCGTTGTTGAGTGGGTCGGCCATGCCTTTGCGACCACGTTCGAAGATCAGCACCTCGGTGAAGTTATTTTCGAGCCACAGGTATTGCTCAAGTGTTTCGTCATCCTCGTCGACTACAACAAACAGACGTGACATTGTTTCGGTGTCAATGAGTGACTGTTGCAACTCTTTGATGTTGTGCGGTCGATGTCGACTTGGCACGATGATTGCGGTGTTCATCTTTGCTCCCCTGCTAGAACTGACAAATCTCGGCGAGGATCGTAACCCTCACCCATAACAAATGACACGATTCCGGTCGGCGATTCCAGACCAGCCCTATCCCTGAACCAAGGTGAGCCGCCATCCATCGCTGGAATCTGGATGTGTAGGCGAGGGCCGACTTGAGCGACCTTGTAATGGTGATAGTGGGCAGTGAGTAGAACGTCAGCGTCACCCACTGGCGTTCGCCCTGTCGCCTGTCCTTGCCACCACTTGACTGCATCTCGGGACTGATGACCATGCGCCAGCCCAAGGATTGACCCTGACACGTTCAGCGCCAAAGTCTGATGGTCGCTGTCGGGATAACGGAACTGGACATGAGCGAGCGCAGGGTTCTCGGCGCAAGCATCCTGCACAGCTGAGACCACTTCAATCTGCCACGAGTCGGTGGCCTCACCGATGACATACCGTTGCGCTTCGTCGTGGTTGCCAGGGACAACTGGCACGATGAGGTTGTCGGTCAATGGTGCAAACGCCTTGATCCATGCAAGAAGCATTCGACGGGCAACCCTGACCTGTTGGGTGGTGCTGAGGTCTACTCGTCCAAGAATCTTTGAGTTCTGGCTGACGTTGCCTTCGATGCAATCGCCCATCTGTGGCAACACGACAGTTCCCACTGGTCGACCTATGCGAATAAGGTCTCGGTGTCGCTGGACAGATTCCTCGATGCCGGTCAGAACACGCCTCACAGTGCCTTCTGTGCCGTCTCCTGCATCCTTACCCCACTGTGTATCGCCGATAGCGTAGACAGCGCTCAGATTGCCTGTGTGTGCCTTTATTCGGGCGTGTGGTCGCCACCTTTCCACATGGTCAATGAGCGCTTGAAGGTCGGTGTCGTCAGCTGACGAATGAACCTGCTCAGCTGGGACAATGTTGACTCTGGCAGATTCCAGCCAGTCGCCGTCATACTTCTGCCACCTCGAACGCCGAACGCCAGTGACACGCCATGCAGTTGGGTCGAGGTCGAAGTCGCCCAGCAGGTCAACGGCATCTGGCAATTCACCGGCGGTTCTGGGTGTGGACACAAAGAAACCGCCCGAAGCAGGGTCAACCTCAAGTCGAGGTCGCCATGCTTCGGGCGTATTGGTGGTGCGAGTATCAGAGCCAGATTGACCGGCGCTGGCAAGTTTGGAAAGGTCGTCAGACAAGGTCATTGTGGACACCGACAACCGTTGGATTCCCCACGATTGCGGTGACGACTTACAGTGACAGCGCTCACCTTGAAGCCTCGGTTGGAAAGAACCTGAGCAAGGTCGGTGTGGCGTATCTTGTCATTGAGTAGGGCAGCGTTTAAGGCTTCACGTTCATCGTCGGAAAGACCGACAAGTGAATTGCCAATTGCACATAAGCGACGAGCGACAGTCTTGGCGACGTGTAGGTCATTCAGTTCGGCTATCAAGTCCATAGACTTAGACTAAGCCTTGAACTACTTCGTGCCAATTCCGAACGCTGAATCCTTAGGGTTCAAGGCACGAACCAACACAGGGACAAACGAAGCCCACACTGCGTTGCCAATCTTCACTAGGTCATTGTGAGTCATGGTGAATGGTGTCACGTTGAGCGACATCATCACAGTGATCACACAGGCCAGCAAAGACTGAGCATAAGTCGCCAGGACTGATTGAAGTTTCGGGTTCATAATCACGCCTTCGTTGGCATCTTGCCGAGCTGTAGGTCTACGTCGTTGTATTGAGAAGCCCAGCCGAGAAGTTCCTTGCCCCAGACTCGCGTGAAATAGTCGACGTGCTGTTCGCCAATGTAGCCAGCGCTCGGAGTATCGGTTGAGATGAGAACTCCCACACGATCCGATTGAATCGCCACATGGCCATACAGACCGCCAGCAAAGAAGACAGGTGCGCCGATAGGACACTTGCTCATGTCGGTGTGGCGATGATTCTTTGGGATGTGATTCCATGCGTCGATGGCGCTGGCGTATTTGACCGGCAATCCCCAAGCGTTCTGACAGGTCTTGTGACAACGACCGATTTCAATCTTCTTGTGTTGCAGCATCCATGCGTGCATATGAGCGAAAGCTTGTGAACCTGTGATTCTTGAAAACATAAAGACTCCTAGTCGATGTGGTTGTCGAACTCACCCTGAAGGTGAGCAAGTTTGTCGCCGATGATGATTTGGCGTTGTTCAATCTTGTCAATCTTGCTTGACATCTCATTGACCGCTTGACGTAGACCGCCACCGTTTGGCCCGAACTGCGCAGCGATGAAGTTCAACCTGTCAGAGATTCTCAGTTGTTGACTTTGAAACTCATTCTGGCGTGATTCAATTCGTCGCCAAATACCGAAAGCGCCAGCAAGAATTGCTGCAAAGAAACTGACGATGCTGACCAGGCTTGAGGTGTCGGACAAGTTCATGAAATTACTTCTCAATCACAGCGACATAAACAGTCGTAGTGCCGGTGTTGGTCACTGCATACATCGGGCCAGTGTGAGTGTTGAAAGTAATCTTGTCGCCTGAATCTAACTTCAGACCGTTGGAAGTTGTCACGCCAGCATCGCCGACATAAAGGATTCCACCTGCGGTGTGAAGATGAACTTCTTCGGCTGCGACTGAGTCGGCAACAATCTGACTTGCGGTTGTAGTGATTGAGTATTGTGCGGATGTAATAGCCATTAGGACTCCTTGGTTTCGGTTGGTGTCTTGTCGGTGATTTCCTGATGGCATCCGCCACAGATCACAAGTTCGGCAGGGTCAGGGAACTGCACAGTGAAGCCGTCGTTGTGACAGTCGGGAGTGTGGCAGGTTAAGTTCCAAAGCATGAGTTCCCCTAGTTGTTGTCAGCCGCAGCTGAGGTCATTTGAATGGCGTGGTAATGCAGATAAGTGTTCGTGATTGTGACAGCAGTTGGACTGACATTCAACACTCTGGCGGTAAAGCCTGAAGTCGTGACGCTAGCAACGCAGGTCGCCGCATAAGGTGTGCCTGAACTTGAAGTGATTTCAGCAGTCAAAGTCAGGATTGGATTCTGAGTGAATCGTGTGGATCGAGTAAAGGTGACCGTCACCGAAGCGCCAGTGTTCTGTGCCATGTTGGTTGCGTAAGTGATTTTATCGGTCGAGGTTGCAAATGGGACAGGTCGAAGCACCGAGTCAGACATGGACAAGAACGACAACTGGTTTGGATAAGTTGTCGAATAGGTCTGGTTGATGCCGGTCTTAAGGGTAGTCAGGTCGGCAGCTGAAAGAGCGTTACCGTCCGTGAAGACTGTGCTGACTGGAAGGTTGGCCATGTTAACTCCTACAAACTGGATGGACTTAGATTGAAACTGCAACGCCAATCCGATGGACTGATGTCGTGGTTGATGGACTCAACACAGCAAGTATAGGTAGATTCGTCACGATACGGAATTGTGCGCTTCACTGTTACTCGATCACCAAGTTCAGTCAGCAATAGCGAAGTCCACTCGGTTGAACCTAAGCCATAAGGGTTGAACCCGATGGATTCGATTCGATAAGACGGGATGGCCCAATGGTTTGCCATGTTGGTGGCAATAGTTTTCATGTCGATGTCACTGTAATTGAAACTTGTCAAAGTTCTACTGATTGAGCCATAACGACTAGCGCTTGCACCATTAGTTACGGTGACAGATTTTGGGTCGCTTCCATCCTGATACTTGTCAACCGTAAGGGTAATGGTGTTGTTGACATACTTGTCGCCACCAGTGACCGATACCTCGTCATACTCAATCGTTTCTGCGGTCTGTTGATCGCTGAAAGTGTTTCGAGTGCTGCGGTTGTAAAGGTATGCAAACGGATGAAATGTTGGTTTGCCAGAACGGTCAATAAAGAATCGACCCATCTCGGATAGGGCAATGGTGTTGCAAGCATCCCAAGCACTTAGGAATTGTTTGATGTTTCCATTGTTGTAGGTGCTGGAATATAGCAAACGATAGGCGGAATTCCACCCAACACCGTTGAGAATTTGACCAATCTGAGTGTCAGCTGCAATCGGGGTGTCAGGGGTTGAAATGTAGGCAACACGCTTAGACAGCAAAGTGATTGCATCAGCGCAAGTCAACGTCACACTTGGCGAGAATCCCTGCTCAATCTGAACATCCTCGATGTAACCAGAATAGATTGGGTACTCAGTGCCAGAACTGTATTGAGCAGTAATCTGAACGCCAGTTCCACCAGCAAGCAACGGCCCTAGGTCTTGCCCCATGTAACCCTTGAAAGCTACGCCTGTGCCAGATGAAACGCCAACATTTCCCCAGGCAACAGTGAAAGTTCCAGACCCCATTGACACAATCGGCAAGTTGTAAAAGTTTAGCGAATTACCTGAAGCAATGTTTAAGCCCTGAACCGACACGATGTCATCAACATGGAACGGTTGCCAACTGCCCGAATAGGTGTAGGTGTAGGTCGAGGTTGTTCCATTGCCGGTGGCGGCCGTTACTGAACCAAAGCCACCACCAGGAAACTGTGGGTCATAGTTGCCCGACAGGTTGTCAAAAGTAACCGTCGCCTGTCCAGATTGAAAGGACTGATCCTCACGAGTGCGACCTCGACGAATACTGATTGACCTCATGTCAGTGCTAGGCAACTGAATCTTTGTAGTGAAAGGTGCATCTGGTACACCAAGAACGTCAGAGCCACCGAGCAAAGAATACGATAAGATGAACTTGCCTGAAGTTCGGTTCGAGGTGTCAAGGTAGATGCGAACAACTGGCGCATTTGTGCCATCAAGTAACGCCATAACCTAGACCCCCAGAATGTTTGGATTCAAACCTTGACGACGCATCAGGATTCCAATGTTGTCACGAACACTGACAGCCAAGTCATGCTCTTTGATTACTGAACCGTGAACATGAACTGTTACCTTTGTCCCGAAGCCTCCGCGTGACAGTGGAACAACTGCCTCAGGGCCAGCCTCGCCAATCATCGCAACAGTTGGACTGTTCACGATTCCCCCAGTAGCAAGTTTGGGAATGCTCGGAATGTTCGGAATGTTCACGCCAACTTTGCCCAAGCCTGGGATATTAATTTTGACTTTGTTTGCCTTGTCAATGACCATGTTCAGTTTGCCGATAATGAAATCGACAATGCCAATCCAAATGTTGAAATAGCCTTTGATGATATTTCCGACAGCTGAGAATGCTCCATGCACAATGTTTGCAATTCCGTTGAAGATGCCTTTCATGGCATTCATGAAACCGTCAAACTTTGCCTTTACCGCATCCGTAACCTTGTGAACAATCTCTTGCACCTTCTCAAAGATTTCTTTCCAATGTTTCTTGAGATAAAAGGCTGCAGCGACAAGTAGACCAATGGCAAGAATGATTCCACCAGTTGCAAGAATCATGGCAGCGTTCGCCGCGATCCAAGCGGCAGCAGTCGAGACAGCCGAAGCGATACCTGCAGCACCAACAACTGCGTAATACTGAATCTTGAAAGCAGTCCACTCGATAGTCTTTGCCATGTCGACAGCAAAAGATTTGGCTGAAGCAATAGTCGCAAGAGTCAACTTGGTGATGTACGCAGCGATAGCGCCCACAAGAATTGTGCCGATAACAGAAGCAAGAATGAGGGCAACCTGGCGATGCTTATCAAGATAAGTGATTGCCTTGCTAATACCGTCAACCATCCTTGTCAGAATAGGAATCAACTTCTCGCCAATAGTCACAAAGACTTTGTCAGTATTTGCTTTCAGGCGCTCCATCTTCCCTGCAAGAGTTTCGGAGGCAGCCGTAGCCTGACCACCAATCTTCTCTTTCAAGACGTTCATAATCTGAGTGCCGGCCTGAGCCGTCGCATTCACCTTGTGTTGCGCCTCAACAAGTTTGTCGTGAGCGCGAGCCAACTGTTCAGAACTCACCTTCGTCTTCTTGTTGTTATCGTGCGACTTTTCAACAAGTTGGTTGTATGCCTTCTGAGCCTTCTCCAAACCTGTGTGAGCCTTCTGTAAAGCTTGAGCACCGCCAGCAGCAACTGGAAGGTCAATACCCATCGACTTGAGAGGTCGCAAGAAACCTTCGTGAGCCTTCGCTACAGCAATAGCAGCCTGAGCCAAAGGGACATGTTTCATGCGAGCAAGGTCAGCTGCAAGGCCCATGTCCTTGAGAGCCTTTTGAGGTGATCCAAGAGCAGTGGTCAGATTCGCCATAGCATCTTCAGTTTCATTGTCAGTGAAACCAAGGTCACGCATCTTTGAGGACATTTCCTCAATCTGTGGAGCAATCTTTTCAAACTCCACACCAGAGTTTTTGACAGCAGTTTGCAGGCGCACATGCGCAGCCTCAAACTCATTGGCCATCTTTACAGATTCATAACCGACACCTGCAGCAACAACACCCAGACCAAGCAATGCACCCTTGCCGATAGCGGCAACTTTCGTGAACGTGGTCTTTGAAGTGGCCTCAACTTCACGCATCTCAGCGCGAGCCTCGCCCATCTTGGCAGAGAACTCACCGATGGACGCTTTCAGTTCAACGAAGATTGGTGGCAACATACCCATTACAAAAGACCTCCACGTCGCTCAACTGCTTTGCCCCACGCCTTTTGATAGACGGCCGGCATCTTAGGCTCAGCCTTCTCAACGGCTGGCTTGAAGTATGGAAACTTGCGTTCCAGTTCATGCTTCTTCAGGTTGTTCACTTTGCCACCGATACCGACACCGCCAGAGAACCATTTGCCAACCTTCTTGGGTCGACGAACTCCACCCAAACCGCCAAGCAAAGCACCTGAGAACTTGCCAGGGCCACCTGAGCGAGGATTGTTTGTGTTACCGCCTGGAGCAGTTCTGATGGTTCTGTTGTAAACCTTTGACGTTCCACGCTCAGTCCATCGAGGTGGGCCTTTAATGTTCTTGCGAACCTCACGCTTGACCAAAGTTTGTTGAGCCTTCAGCGCTTTGATTGTGGCAAAGTCAATGTTGCGCTCGATGTCTTTCGTCGTTGCCTGAAATCGTTCCACGCCATGAACAGTCACCGAAATGAAATCAGGCATTGGCTTCCTCAACTTGTTTATTCTTGACGCGGGTATATGTGTCGTCGATTGCAAGAAGCCAGTCCAAAGTTGCGGCTGGTTCACGTTCAAGCTGCGATGGAGTGCATCCCATTAGTTTGCAGAGCCGATACGTTCGAAGGTGTTCAGGCATAGAACCTCGAACAGTGCCGCCCTCAAGCGCTCGCTCTAAACGCTTAAGGGCTGACCAGGGGAATCTTCGTCAGTATCCAAACCAAAGTTCGGCATCATTTCAGTGATGTTGTCAACGACAGACTTTTGAAGAATCTCATAGTCACTAGCTTTCAAGTTCAGCACAGAGTCCAAAGACACTGGCGACTCGAAAGACCACGACTCTACTCGAGCAACAATCAACACGTCGTTGAGATCGTTGAAACTATCCAACACATCAGGGTCAATTGTTGCCGCAACTTCTGCAGCCTTCGCCTCGTCAGTCAGGTCGGTGGGCGCAGACTTTAACGCTTCACCGGCCTGACCTTGAGACACTCTCATCATTGCCTTCTCGACTGGACGGCGGAGTCTGACCGGCACATCTTGAGGCTGGCGAAGGATTGCCCAAGCGCCATTGGTGAGTTCTAGTTTTTCCGACATGTTTATTCCCCTGTCTTAATCGAATTAGATTGCAGCGTCTTGTGAGACAACTGTGATGGTGAGTGGTTCGGAAGGTGTTCCAGTGGTGCTTCCATCGTATGCAGTGAAAGACACATCCAAGTCGACAGGGCCAGGGCCAGTCACGTTTGGTGTGTCAGCGTCGTACTTGACGTACGGAAGGCTGATGGTGATGGTTTCGTACGTTGAACCCGAAATCAATGCACCCTGAAGCGTCACAACAATCGCAGCGCTTGCATCAGAGATGAACTTGCTGAGGATGACAGTGTCAGTGAACTCAACCTTCATCTTGCCCGAAATCTTGCGGAAACCATTCACAATCTGTTCTTGCTTCAAGCCAGTTCCGTCGAGGTTGTAACGGTCAGTCTTGATGGCATTGTCAACAGTCAGCGTGAAATCCTTCACGTTGATGGCTGCAGTTCCATCGATGGTGACAGTTCCACCAGCGAACGTGTAAAGGCTCGAAGCGCCAGAGATTGTGTAGGACGGAGTCTGAGCTGCAGTCGAGGTGGAGAACTTTGCAGCGTCAATGGTGAACTTAGCCTTGGCAATGTCACCGTTAGCAACCGACAACTCGAAGCCAGAAATCTTGCAACCCGACAGAGTCTTGGTGGTGTACGAGCCAGAGTAGTTTGGAATCTTCACCTGCATGGAGAAGTTGTCACCTACTGGATCGCCGAACGTGTAGGCGGCCGAGTAGACACCGCTGGACACTGTGGTTGGTGCGACCTGATTAGCCATAGCCAAACCAAACAACAAACCTGTTCCACGCGTAGGCAAGTCAATTTCGAAATCACCCGAAGCGTCAGACGTGACAAGAACACGACGGCCAGCACGCATCGTGACACCGCCACCACGAAGGCCCATGCCTTCTTTGATGTTCTTGTTGAACTTCAAGTTCTCATTGTTGAACTCGTAAAACTTTGAAGCAGTAATTGAAGCAGGGAACACGCCAAATGACGATTCACCTGTGAAGATTCCAAGCGAGGAAGCAATACCAGCACCGACAGCCATGTCTTATTCTCCTTGTGCAGTTTCTGCCGACTGAGCCGGCTTTGATTTGGACTTCGAGGTGGAAACTTCCCACACCGAAACTTGAGCAACGAAACCTTCAACAAGACTGTCGTCGATTTCAATGGATTCGCCAGCCTTGATGATGGCGCTAAGGTCAGGGACTTCAAGGTCATCTGACGTGATGTTCTTCAGGGTTGCCACAGTGACTCCTATGTTCGGGCTTTGTAAGTGATGGTGAATGAAATAACAACCGCCACACCAGCATTGGTCTGGCGATACGACGTGGTATTCGAGCTGATTCCTGCAAAGAGGCAAGAACCGCCAAGAGACGGGTCTAGACGTATTGCAGTATCAACAGCCGACATGATGGCAAACGCTCGTGTTCGACGACTTGTGAGGTCTGTCGTGCCATCCCATGAGGCAAGGAAGCAATCCACGCTTCCGTCCTCAAACATCTTTTTCGCACCAATTTGGTCATAGGTTTGAGTCAGCGATACGGCTGTCACGTCACCATCGTCCGAGCCATCGTGACCGACTGCGATGAAGTCGCCAGGAAAGGTTGAGTCAACCTCAATACCGTCAAAGATGCGGACATTAGAAAGGGAGCTCGAAGCGCCCAGTTGAGAGATGATGCCAGCAACTACGGCTGGGAAAGCAGTGGTAGCCATCAGCATACGCCCGGAAGGCTGGCAGGATCGAGCAACTCCATTGCGCGACGTGGAAGAGAATAGGTCGGCGTTGTGTAGAAGTCGTCACCTGCACCCATGCGATTCATGACAGTTGCAGCGCCACGCTGAGTCTGCCAAAGATGGCGCAGGATTTCCAACACGCCTTGCTGAACTGCTGGCGGTGTCACTGTGTACCCTGCGATATAGGTCACCGTGACAGCATTCACGCCCGATGCCCAATAGCCATACGCACCGAACGACGATGAAGCCGACAAGGTCGAGGTGGTCAAGCGGTAGAGTCGCTGACCGGTGTCATCCAACTTGTAAGAATTAGAATCCAAAGTCACGCCAGACTCGACAACCGTCGTGATGCTAATCGCACGAGGCGAGCGCAGACGAAGAACGTCAGTCTGTCCGTCATACATTTCCACCAAGGTACGACGGCCAAGGACAGCGCCAACATAATTCTCGGCAAGGTCTTGGGCAGCGTCAATGAATCGGCGAATCTCATCCTCGTCAGCTGACGCGGCAGGGATGTTGAGATGGCTCAGCGCCATGTCATACGAGATGACCGGCAGAGTTGTCAGGTCACGAACAGTGAACTCATCAGTGAACGCTGAAGCATTCGTGCCAGTAGCCACCCAGCGGACTGTGTGACGACCTGAGAGCGTCGGAGTGTAGGCGATGTCATAAAGACCAGCACCGCTATTAGTAACGCTAGGCGTTGTCGTAGAGCCGTCAGGCTTAGTGATGGTGCAGATGACAGAAGTTGCATTCTGAGCAGTCCCTGCGCTGTTAGTGATAGTGATACCAAGAGCAACAACATCACCCAAGTCATAAGATGCCATGCGTTATCTCACTTTCATCGTGGCGGTCGGAATAGGTCGAGGTTTCGTGCTGGCGGTCGCAACCGTTCGCTGTGAAGTCTTAGCACTAGCAACAGTCCTAGCATGAGTGGTGGCCACAGGAATGACACGGTTTGCAGAACTACCATTGGTGATAGTGAAATCGTAACTTAAAGGCAAGTCGTAGAACGCGGTTCGATCGTAGGAAGTGCCAGAAGTAAGCGAGGCGGTCGGCTGACGTGGCTTCATCGAGGTCACAATGTCACTTCACTTTCAAGCTAGTCCGGTCAATAGCAATCGACTTGCAGCAGTCTGCGTAACTGTCGCAGTCTTGTGTGGGGCATCCTGTTCGGCAAGCCACTACGCCAACCTAAAGTACCAAGGTGTGCTTGTTGCTGCCGTTGAAGTTACTGCACCAGAAATGTCTGTCTGCGCTGAACTGAAAGAGATTTGTGGAAGAATAGTTCCGCCAACCAATACCGCACCACCCAAAAGATGATAGGCGAGAAGTGGAAGTGCCGATGGAGTACCAGACCACGTTGCAACCATACCTACTGCATAAGTAGTTCCAGCAGTCAATGTAGTTGATGAAATGGTGAAATCGTAAAGTGATGTTGTTGATGTAAAAGGTGATGATTGCCATGCTGAGATAGCACCAGAAATAGGTGTGATTGTTGAACCACTAACTGTAAACAATGCGGCTTTGGCCTGTGGCGTAGTTGCACCAGACCAGTTAGCGGCAGTAAGACCAACATAGTTAGAAATCTTGGTAACAGTAATGTCCTGTTCAGGGGTAAAAAAGTAAGCACGTAAAGAACCTGAGGCAAGCGCAGTAGTAGCAGAAACAAACATTCTTGAAGGAACATCAAGCGTAGTAGTTCCCTGATAAAACTTTGCACGTTGCTGAGTCAACGTAGCGGCAGTATTAGTAATCTTTGACGGACTCAACGTGCTAGAAATACTTGCATCCACAACGCTGCCAGCCGTAGGCGTAGCCGTAACAGTAATGTCAGCCGTGCCATTAAACGACACACCGTTAATGTTTCTTGCAGTTGCAAGGGCTGTTGCCGTATTAGCATTACCAGCGGTAGTCGCAGTAGTTGCAGTAGAAGCAGCAATAGTGCCGGTCAGCTTAGAACCATCAGTAGCATACGTCAGGCTAGTCCAAGTGCTTGATCCTGTACCAATCTTAAACTTGCCCGTATCGGTTTCAAACCCAATTTCACCAGCAGACAATGTAGGATTGACGCTAGTCCAGTTTGCAGCCGTGTCACGGCGTACTTGAATCTGTGTAATCTGTGCCACAACTAACTCCTTGTGTATGTTTTGATAATGTCAACAGCTCTATTGAACATTCGACTTGCGTAGTACCGGTTTCCTGCGGGATTTAAATGAAAGTCAGAATAAATGTAAATCTGACCATTGCCCGTGTTGTTTGGATTAGTGCTGTTGCTTGTTCCAGTAACCCAGCCTTCGTTGTAGATGTTTACTGCACCGATAACGTTAGTGGCAGCGGTTGCCGCCGAATATACGGTTGAGGCATTAAGGGCTAATGCTGTGCTGCTTTGCGTATTTGAGCCACGTGTGAACACAATAATTTTAGTGTCAGGCAAATTAGTTTTAATGTAGTTGTAGACGTATGTTGCATGGTCACCCAGACGATACGAGGACGCAGTAAATCCATCGTCGTTAGTTGTACCAAGAAAAATAACAAGGTCAGGGTTGATAGTTGTGACAATAGATAAACGTGCAGGGTCGCACCAGTTTGCGCCACTAGCTGTAGCATCAGTTACATAACCCAAAATAGGGTCAACGTTTGTACCACGTACATAGCCTGTGCCACCAATAGAAACATTGTGATAGTCCACGTTTAGCATTTCGCCAAACTGCAAAGCCAGATGGTCAGATAAGTTAGAAACGCCAGCAACACCAGCCCCACCAGCAAACCAAGACCCATCAAACAAAGCAACTTTAAGTAGTCGTTGCTCTACAGGAAAAATAGTTTCAGTAACATCTTTCAAACCAATACCACCAAAATCGGCATTAGCCAACATGACACGAATACGACGTTGAGCCGTAGACGGCAACACCACATTGTAGTAACTGTTCACATTGTTTGTGCTAGTTGGAATTACGGCTGATGTGGTAGTAGGAACGCCGTCAATCCACACCCAAATCTGTGCAGCATTAGTTCCACGAGAGTTGTAACGAATGTCAAAGTTACTGCCGTAGTAATCGAACTCAACCCAAAACGTACCGTAACCATAGTTAGCGTTGCGGTAGTAGCTTGTTCCGCTACCGTTTGTGATCACGCTGGCGTTTAACCCACGAAAATAAAACTTGCCACTGTTGTATGCGTAAACCGATGCACCCGAAATGGCTGAACTGCTAGTGCTAGAAATCAGTGAAGTGTTAGCAGTAGGAAAAGCATTAGTTGGGCCAGTAGCCTTAGCAAGAAAACCATCAAACTTAGACTTAAGTGCAGACGTACCCTTGGCATCATAACTATTTGTCAAAGACACTGCACCGGTCAAACCATCAACAGAAGAAACACCTGTAGTGATCGCTTGCCACTGCGTGTCATAATCTGCGCCAGACTTCTTAACTAACGCCTGACCAGTAGTTCCGCCAGATGGAAAACCAGCACCAGTAGGGCCAGCAGGACCTTGAGGCCCAGCAGCACCAACAACAGCAGGAATCCATGCCGAACCATTCCACACTTTAAGTTGTGTCATGCTGAACCACCATCAAGATTAGTAATGTTAGAACCATCAGCATTAGCCTTATCATTGACCGCATTGACTGCATAGTCGGCAGAACTCTTAGCAGTAACAGCTAAGTCGTAAGCAACTTTTACACTGTTAGGTGTAGCCGCAGTAGTAATGCTAGTGCTAGAAATTGAATCAGTTAATTGAACTGCACCAGATTGTGAAGTGGTTGCATCTTGAATACCAATCGAACCATTGATGTTGATTGTGCCACCAGTAAGCGGAGCAACAGCAGTAACAGTTCTGACAGTACCAGTGCCGTCAACAGTTTCCCAAGCAACATCATAATCAGAGTTACTACCCTTAGCCAAGACTTGACCATCAAGACCTCCAGCAGGAACACTGCCAGTAGTTCCAGCGGATGAAGTATCGAGCCACACCACGCCCGTGTTAGTTGGTGCTGTTGCCTGAGTGACAATACCTGCCGAACCAGTATCACCCTTAACGCCCTGGCTAATATATTTCCAAGTGCCAGATGTAGTGTCGTAATACTTAATAGCACTCATGCTGAACCCCCGTCAATAGCAGTCTGATAAGTGACATCGTTAGGATCAACCCACAGCTGAGAAGTGTCAGTCGGTGCAGATGTAGAAATCTTCACATTGTTCTGTTGAGTCAACGTCATAGACAACCACTGATTAGTGTTAGTGTCCCAATACTTTAGAGCAGTCATGCTGAACCCCCAGAAATAGTTCCGCCAACAACAGTCGCACCAGTCATCGTCACAGTGCCAGTAAACGTCGGGTTATTAAAATCTGCCAGAGCAAGGGCATAACCCAAAGAGTTCCACCGAGTAGACCCATCACCAATTTTAAACTTGCGAGTATCAGACTCAAAACCAAACTCGCCAGCATCCAAAATAGGATTAGTAGAAGTCCACACAGAAGCAGTACCACGACGAGTCTTAATAGAAGTTAGTTGTGTAGCCGGTGTACCACCATCAAACACTGCAACCTGTGCAGAACTCGTTGAAGTGTCAGCCCACAACTTGTCATGGTTAGAAGGGGCAGTGCCACTGAATGCAACACCTGTTCCTGCGCCAATAAGCACTAGACGGTCTGCAACGGTCGTGGAAGACGACTGAGGGTTTACCCCTAGTGTGGCTTGAATGGCCTCGATAGCGTCGTTAGCGTCGCTGTGTTGCGTATGGTGAGGCACTGTGGCGGAGTCGAGCGTGTCCGAGGCTGATGGATT
>Ga0209085_1001325_pt1 | contig 15503 bp, 12 predicted proteins | sample C_131016_EF_Meta_FD_187310 | JGI IMG/M metagenome (GOLD analysis project Ga0209085, IMG submission 187310) | Freshwater microbial communities from Lake Croche, Canada to study carbon cycling - C_131016_EF_MetaG (SPAdes) (version 2) | ecosystem: Environmental > Aquatic > Freshwater > Lake...
TTCTTTTAATAGTCTGTCCTTACCGTCATTTAGTCACCCAATGGCAGAGAGAATGTGAAAAATTCAATTTAAAACCTCTGCTGGCCTTTGAAACAGTCCACTCATGGCGAGGTCAACTGGCAAATTCTCTCTACAATATTAACTCAGGAACGGCTTCTTTTTTGACAATTATTGTAACTAACTCCACCTTAATATCAGAAGAATTTCAATTTCAACTCTCTTACTTTCCCCCGAAAACCCTCATTATTGGCGATGAAGTTCACAATTTAGGCTCGACCCGTTTAGAAGAAAGTTTGCCGCGTAATATCGGCTTACGTTTAGGACTTTCTGCCACGCCAGAACGCTATTTTGATGAACTAGGAACTGATGCCGTACTTAATTATTTTGGGGAGATTTTAAAGCCAGAACTAACCTTAGCTGATGCCATAGCCAGAGGGGCTTTAGTTCCTTATCTCTACTATCCTATTCTGGTAAAATTAACAGAGGAAGAAACAATAATTTATGGGAAATTAACAAAAAGAATCGGCTGGGCAATGCAGAAGAATGAAGATTGGCAGAATAACCCGATTTTAACAGGATTACTGATGCAAAGAGCCCGTTTAATAGGGGCAGCCGAAAATAAAATAAGCGCATTACATCAATTGATGTCTCAACGTCTACATACCTCACACACCCTTTTTTACTGTGGCGATGGACAAGTACATAATCAAAGACAACTCCTAGCAGTGACTAGATTACTAGGACAAGAATTAGGTTATCGAGTTAACACCTATACAGCCGAAACTAGCATCAAAGAAAGAGAAGAATTACAAGCACAATTCATCCGAGGCGACCTCCAAGGACTAGTGGCAATTCGTTGTCTAGATGAAGGGGTAGATATACCATCTATAGAAACAGCCGTCATTTTAGCTAGTACGGGAAACCCACGTCAATTTATACAAAGAAGAGGACGAGTACTGCGACCGGCAGCAGGGAAAAAAAGAGCCAACATTTTTGATATGATTGTGTTGCCCCCAGAATTAGATCGAGAGACATGGTTAATAGAACGTCAATTATTACAAAAGGAATTAAAAAGATTTCTGGAATTTGCCCAAATAGCTGATAATGCAGCCGAAGCTTATCAGCAAATATATGAAGTTTTAGAAAGATATGATTTGTTGAGCTTATAATAAGAAAATAAGTGGTTAGGAGAAAACAATGACTACAGCAAAAATCGGGATCATCGGAGGCAGTGGGCTATATAAAATGGAGTCCCTCAAAGATGTACAAGAAATCACAGTCGAAACCCCATTTGGACCCCCATCAGATGTCTTTATTTTTGGCTTTCTAGCCGGAGTACCTGTCGTCTTTTTACCACGTCATGGCAGAAATCATCACTTACTACCTTCTGAATTGCCTTTCAGAGCTAATATATATGCGCTGAAGCAGTTAGGGGTAGAATATATAATCTCAGCCTCAGCCGTAGGTTCTCTCAAGGCGGAAGTTAAACCCCTAGATATGGTAGTCCCCGATCAATTTATTGATCGCACAAAAGACCGCAAAGCTACCTTTTTTGGAGAAGGAATAGTAGCACATGTTGCCTTTGGCGAACCTGTCTGCCCTAATTTAGCAGCTATTTTAGAAGAGTCCATAGCGGACTTAAAACTACCTGAGGTAACTCTACATCGAGGCGGAACTTATGTCTGCATGGAAGGACCAGCCTTCTCTACAAAAGCAGAATCCAACCTCTACCGCAGTTGGGAGGCTACAATAGTTGGAATGACTAACCTAACAGAAGCTAAATTAGCCAGAGAAGCAGAAATAGCCTATGCTACCCTAGCCTTAGTCACAGACTATGACTGTTGGCATCCTGACCATGATCATGTAACTGTAGAAATGGTTATTGCGAACCTTCACCGGAATGCAGTCAATGCCCAAAAAGTAATCAGTGCAACTGTAGAACGTCTCAGCCTAAACCCTCCTACTTCAGCCGCCCATTCGGCGCTAAAATACGCGATTTTGACCCCCCTAGAGAGAGTTCCCCAACGCACCAAAGATAAACTAGCACTTCTACTACATAAATACCTGTAACACCTCATCCCTTAGATGTCTATTAGCTTAGCTGAACTTTTCTCCTATCTCTTATTACTTTTTGTTCCCCTCTCAGTGGCAGCAAATTTTCTTCACTGGGGTTCTCAAATACTGTTTATTACTTCAGCCTTAGCCATTATTCCCCTCTCTCTCTGGTTAAGTACAGCGACCGAAAAAATTGCAGTAGTGACAGGACCTACTATTGGGGGTTTAATAAATGCTGTTTTTGGCAATGCCACTTTAATTATTATCTCGGTAGTTGCCTTAAGGGGAGGACTGATCGATTTAGTTAAAGCTAGTATTACAGGTAGTCTTCTCTGTGATCTACTCCTGTTTATGGGACTAGGTATGTTAACAGGAGGAATACGCTACAAGGAACAGCACTTTAAACCTATTCTAGCTAGGGTTAACGGTTCTTCAATGACTCTAGCCGTCTTAGCAGTAGGCTTACCAACCTTAGTAATAGATACTTCTAGGGTAGTAGATGCTTCAACTATTCGGCATCTCTCGATAGTTGTCGCTACTATATTATTAATTGTCTATGGTTTAACCCTATTTTTCTCTCTGAAGACGCATAGTTTTCTCTATGATGTCGGGATGGCGAAGGAAAAAAACGAAGAAGAAAATAACATCAATCTCTGGTTATGGGTAGCAGTCCTCTTCTTTTCAACTATAGCAGTCGCCTATGAATCAGATTTATTTGTGGGACAGGTAGAAACAGTAATTAAAGATTATGGATTAACCCCCCTGTTTACAGGAGTGATTTTACTCCCTTTGATCAGTGATATGGCTGGCATAGTCACAGTTGTCCGTCTCTCTCTAAAAAACAATATGGATCTCACTGTGGCTACAGCTATGGGAGATAGTTTACTAGTCTCTCTCTTTGTCGCACCTCTGTTGGTCTTAGTCGGTCAAGCGATGGGACAAAACATGGATCTAGACTTCAACGCTTTTCAGGTAATTGCACTAGCTATCTCTCTAGCTGTTACTAATTTAATCAGCTTTACAGGACGTTCTAACTGGCTAGATGGCACATTATTGTTAGCTACTTATAGTATCCTAGGCGTGGCCTTTTTCTATCATCCAGCTTAATAAAAAAGAAGGAGTGGTATGTACACCTCTCCTTTTTCTGTTTTACTGACTCAGTTCCCACCAACCGAAAGCAGGTCCAATAAAGCGAATGGTGACCCAAATTGTTGCTAAAATGGCAATACCAATCCAAGCTCCTTTAGTGGTGACCTGATAAGCCTCTTTTATTTGTTTTTGGGTTAAAGGTAACCAAGAAACAATCGGTTTATCTTGTCCGTATTTATCCCCTAGGGCATTCTGACGACGTTTGGCTTCACCCATAGTCTTTATTTAGGTTATATAATAATCCCTTATTTTATCATTTATGAATAGAGCAGAGTTCTTAGCTATCTTGCAATCTTATAGCTGTAGTCAAGTTAAAATACCAGCCAATGAGACTGAAAAAGAAATATTACGTCAAGCAATAATACATATTACCGGTCTTTCTGATTGGCAAAACTTCGGGATTTGTGCTAGTGAACTAAAGCAAGGTTTATTCACTCTACAACAATATTTACTAGCTTTAGGATATCCCCTGAGAGAGATTGCTACCGTTGCCCTAGATGATGCTCCTGGTGTTTATCTTAAATACAATACCTCTAGAATGTCTCATCTAATTGAGCCTTATTTAGGGGAATATCGAGGGGTTTTGATTTCTTTACAATCAGATGATCCAGAAATAGCAGGAATTTATGGCTATTTTCCTTTAGATTTGTTCTAATGATCAGCTAAGAGGCTTCATTCTGTTCTTTTTTTCTAAATTTTGAAGTTGTTTATATACTGCTTGCGCTTTTTCTGTATTACCCTGCTGAGTAAATAATTCTGCAGCTTGGCTATAGTCAGCTATGGCTTTGTCATACTGTTTTAGTTGAGAGTAGATAAAACCCCGATGGACGTAAGATATAACATAGTTAGGATTGATGGTTATTGCTTGATTTAAGTCAGCTATGGCTTTGTCATACTGTTTTAGTTGAGAGTAGACAAGACCCCGATGGACGTAAGATATAGCATAGTTAGGATTGATGGTTATTGCTTGATTTAAGTCAGCTATGGCTTTGTCATACTGTTTTAGTTGAGAGTAGATAAGACCTCGATGGACGTAAGATATAGCATAGTTAGGATTGATGGTTATTGCTTGATTTAAGTCAGCTATGGCTTTGTCATACTGTTTTAGTTGAGAGTAGATAAGACCCCGATGGACGTAAGATATAGCATAGTTAGGATTGATGGTTATTGCTTGATTTAAGTCGGCTATGGCTTTGTCATACTGTTTTAGTTGAGAGTAGACAAAACCCCGCTTGGAGTAAGCCTTAGCATCGTTAGGGTTGTTTTTAATATCTTCGGTATACTTATCAATTTCTGGATTGGTGTTTTGGGAGTAGAGTTGTTTTTTATATTCAGCAGTAGTAGTATTGGCTTCTCTATTTAAGTTCTGGTTAAAGCTGGTTTCTTTAGCTTGGGCTTGAGATACGATAAAATAAGTCGTAATGCTTATTAAGATGGAAATGAGAGTTTTTGCTAGCATAGTTTTTCACGGTTAGTTAAACACTTTTACCCTTGACTAGTTTGTAGTTGCTCTTTACGGCTTTTCTTTTTGAGAGTTAAATTCTACTGAAAAACTGAACCTTAGCTCAATAGAGCCAGAAAGATCTGAGACTTATGGCTATTTTCCTTTAGATTTGTTCTGATAATATAAGTTCTTGTAAAAAAGTTGTTAAATTTTGCAGGATTTTCTGAGTTTCATTACTAACCCATTTGTCACCTGCAATACTAGCTGTGTTAGTGCTTCCAGGCTTAAGAACACTTACTACTGTTGCTACTGTTGCTTTTTGTTTATCAAAATTTTTCCAGTTTGTAAACTTCTCAATATATTCTTTAGCTCTTTCTATATAATCAGGGTAAGCTACTTCGCCACATTTACAAAGTAAAGTATCTAATACTCCTTGATTTTGATTATCTGGTAATATATACAATCCTAGTTTTGGCGAATTTCCTGTAACTATTCCAGTTTCCTTAACTTCAGTGGGAAAATCAGGAAAATATTCCTTGAAACCATCATGGTATTTCTGAGCAACTTGAGTAACTGTCTGTTGATCAGCATCAACTACAATAGCAAAAGCTGACAGAGATTGCATCAAGTCAAAATTATTAGAGAATTTATCATTCAAATTAGGAATTAAAGTAGTTCCTCCACCTACATATATAGCAACTGAGACATCATCCTTATTTAGTATTGATGGCATATCAAGTCTTGCATAGAATTTATTGGTTGCCCTTGGAGAGTATGTAGGAATGAATTTATGCCATATTTGATCTAATGTTTTAAATTTTTCATCCCATTTAGAAAACCGTAATAACTTAAGCAGAATTCTCTCTAGAAATGCTTGATCATGATTCCCCTCAACTCCAATCAAAACATATCTACGATTCACCAACGCACTTCCTCTCCTTGTTCCTCACGTAAACGCTTTAATCTCTCCCAGCCATGTCTAACTACTCTTGTGCGTTCATCTTTAGGCTCTAAACGATACAATACTAAATCTGATTCATCATCTGTTACTGCTAATAATGTATCAACAGCTTCCAAGCTATGTGTAGTTAGAAAAAGTTGCACATTTTTTTCCTTGCACCATTTAACAATCCAGCGAAAAGATTCTTGTAGCGCTTCAGTATGAATAGCAGATTCAATTTCATCAATTAAAAGTACTCCGCCTTCCACACTGGCAAGTTTAATAGCTATATTAAGTAAACGGCGAACTCCATCGCCAAAAATACTAATGGGGACAAGTCCAAGTTTCTGATGCTCAATAAAAATATTCAATGAAGAAGATATTTCCTCTCGATATGGGAGGATTAATATATCAGAAATTTTTTTATCTATTTGTTGAAGTAAAGCTAGAATATCAGGTTTAAATTTTTTAAATATAGCTTTTGATAATAAACTAGTTTGACTTTCAAAACGATGAGATGATGGCGTAACCATCGCAGTAGGTAAACTGAGTTCACTTATTCTTAATGATCTAAATGAACTAGATAAAAATCGCTGACCCTCCCAAAACGAAAAAGTTTTATTAAAAGCTGGTTGTGGTAGTCCATCTAAGATACTACGTTGCGAATAGCTTGTATAAAATGCAATTTTCAGTTTAATTCCTTTCCTAACTTCAGGAATATATTCATTTTCTAATTCTTGTTCCTCACTTTCCAGTTCTCCTTCTTCCCCATTGTCAATACTACTTTTTTCAGAAGTCTTAAGTTCTTCTACCTCTTCGTAACTCGCATTTAATTGTTTTATAGAAAATTCTTTATTTATATTCCCCGACATAGAGATAGAACCTTTATTGAGATCATTAGTTGATTCATAAGGAAATAATAATCGAAGTGCATCAAGTATAGGAGTTCTTTCTTTTCTATTTTCTTGCTCACGTAGTCTGGCAGTATTTATCCAAACTGTTATATCTGATGGATCACAATAAATAGCTAGGGCTTCGAGAAGGCTAGTTTTACCTGAATTATTAATACCAACAAACAAGTTAATAAGTCCGAGATTTTCTAATTTAAGATCCCGTAGTCCTTTGAAATGATCAACTGTAAAACTATCTAAACTTTTTTTAGGCATGATTACAGTTTAGCTTAGAAACCCATTACCTAGACCTATTGATTCCAGACAGGATGAGAAAAGAGAGAATCTGTCACTCTTACCCCTCTGAGTTGATTTAATAGAGGAAGATGTCCAATTGGTGCGCTGATATTCCAAGTGAACTCATGGGGGTATTTTGTCCAATTATTATTATTTTTCCAGCCTATTTTAGGCCAGAGTTTATTATAGTCTCTTCCCACAGATACCCAGAGACTGCGTTGTACAGAAAATCCAAACTTGCCTTCTGAATAGTTAACCCAGAGAGAATTTAAAGTCTTTAAGTCTATTATAGGGAACCGACTAACCTCTGTAAAATAGACCCATTTACGTCTTATAGCACCTTCTCCAGCTAGTTCACACATTTTTACTCTAGTTAAGGTGTCGGCTTCTTGATATTTTTGTTCTGCTAAGAATCTCTGTAAGGGGAGATAGTCTATGTCATCGGCCGAGTCAATTGGGACGACCCCAGTGGGGAAGTGTTCCTCTAAAAAGGCCATTGTCTCTGGAGTTTTCGCTTGATAGAGGACTTGATAGGCTTTTCCTAGGGGAGGAGTAGGCGGAGTGTTTTTTTGCAAGAGGAGAAATTTGCTTAAGACTTCTAAACCAGATGAACCCAGAGTCTCTAATTTGGAGATTAACTGAAGTTGATTTTTTTCTGACTCTTGTGGGAGTTGAATTTCAAGCTGGGCAAGATCGAGCATCAGTTCTAGGGTGGTTAGTTTATCCTGTCTTATCACTATCTTCTTTGGATTTTAGCTGTTTTAGGTATTCAAAGACAAGTGTTACGGATTTTTTCAATAATTCTACTGGTTGAAGTGGGAATTTCTATCTTAATCAATTCTATTCTACCTCCATAGCTCTGCACTGTAGAAGCTTCTGGTAGAGTTTCAATGCTGTAGTCTCCTCCTTTGACATAGATCTCAGGTTGCAGAACGGCGATCAAATTATTAGCCGTTGTTTCAGAAAATAAGACTACTCCATCTACAGAACGCAGCGAGGCTAGTACCTCTAGCCGTTGTTCTTCTGGAATAATGGGACGAGAAGGAGAGCCTAGTGCCTGGGGCTTAATTTGTTGTACTGAATAATCACTATTAACTCCCACAATTAAGCTCTGACCTAAAGAACGTGCTTCTTTTAAATATCTGATATGACCGACATGTAAAAGGTCAAAGCAACCATTAGTAAAGACTAAAGGTCGCCATTTTTGGGGTTCTGTTGTGATTAGCTGCTTTAATTGTTCTAGGTTGTAAATATGACTCACTAGCTAAATTTTGTTATTTACATCAATTATGTTAATTTTCTCATCTTTTTTCAGCTAAAACTCACTCACACCAATTTTAGACCTAATAAGTCACAAACCTAGGGGCACGGAGCTACGTCTGGCATGGTTGAGCGCATTTTTATCACTTGATCCCTCCGCAGTCCCTCTAGGACGTTTCCGCCACTGTGCACAGCTACGCCCACAGAATTTGCTATAAATGTCATATTTAGCGATCTTGGATCCGGCACCTCTCCCCTTTACAAAATGTATGAGATTGTGATTTTTCTGTAATATTTGACACGATTCACAAATATTTCATAAATATGTTTTAGGGTATAAATAGGAAATGGACTCAGTCCTTTATGGCCACCTTTGAAAATATGAATAACTGTCTTTTCTGCACTCACCCCATTTTTGGCATAGAACATAGTCAGTGTATAATACGAATTTATGAACCGCATAAACAGATCCAAATAGTGATCTTCTCCAGAATTAATGCAAAAACAGGTTTTTTGACAGATCAAGAGGTTAAGCATCTGGCTAATTTTGTGGTAAAGGAATTTGGGGTAAATCGCAATAATGCAGTATGGATTGAGCATGATCCCTCACTGTGCGAAGAGATAGCCTCTACTGCCTTCAGGTTAGTTAGTTTTAACTGGTCTGGTGAACAGGCAGTTAATCCGCGCTGGCTTCCTATTAATGAAAGCTGGTATCTTTATTGGCTGGAAAATGGGAATCTTGAGTACATCAAACAGCAGTCACGAGTTAATACTAAAACCTTAGAAACTGCAGAAATTTATTAATATTTAAGTTGCCCATGAGCTCAAAATAACCCAAAAAAAAGTGAAAATTCTTTGTGTAGAGGATGATAGAAACATAGCCCAACTGCTAGAAATAACATTGAATAAGCAACACCATCAGGTTGACTTAGCCCATGATGGACAAGCAGGATGGAACTTAGGAGAGATTTACCCCTATGACCTCATTATTCTAGATGTAATGTTACCCAAGTTAGATGGTATTAATTTCTGTAAACGACTCCGAAATAATCAGATTCTCAATCCCAATCGGAACACCCCAATTATATTAATGACAGCATTAGATGCAGTGACAAATAAAGTCATAGGCTTAGATGCAGGGGCTGATGATTACCTAACTAAACCCTTTGATGTAAATGAGTTATTAGCGAGGATGCGGGCATTACTACGACGAAATCAGGCACAAAAAACACCTCTATTGATTTATGGAGATTTGTGCCTCAATCCGAACAGTTGTGAAGTTACCTACCAAGAAAAACCGATTTATCTGGCTGCCAAAGAATATGAAATACTAGAACTGTTTCTGCGACATCCTAACAAACTTTTTAGTGCTGAATATTTACTAGATAGACTCTGGACTGCAGATGAATTTCCTGCGGTAGGATCAGTACGTGTCCATATCAAGAATTTGCGCCAGAAACTTAAACAAGCGGGTGTTACCGAGATATTGGAGACAATCTATAAACAAGGATATCGACTTAAGCAGCGAATGGGGAGTCAGGAGGCAGAAGGCAGAAGGCAGGAGGCAGTTGTAGAGAGTCGAGAACCATTAACAGAGGAAGTTAATATTGCGTCAGAATTAAAGACTGTGTGGGAGAAATACCACCAGTCCTATTGTGAACGCCTGGCTATTATTCAACAAGCCATTACTGCTTTAAAAAACAGAACTCTAACACCAGCACAAAAGCAAAAGGCTGAACAAGAGGCACATACCTTGATTGGTTCATTGGGCTGCTTGGGCTTAGATAAAGCCTCCATAATTTCCCGTCAAATTCAGCAACTGCTCAAGCAGCAAAGAACTTTAGAATCATCAGAAATTGAACACATGCAGCAACTAGCGACAGACCTGCAGCAGGATATTTTGCAATACAACGGTGAAAATCAAGCCTCAGAAGTACTTCGTGTCCCTACAGTAGTTTCTGGGAGGTTGTTGATTGTGGAAGATGACTTGACCTTAGCCAAGGAAATAGCAACAGAGGCCACAAATTGGGGATGGCAAGCTGAAATTGCCGTTAACCTAGAGCAAGCAGAGCAAATGTTAGCTGCTCATTCCTATAATGTGATGTTGTTGGATATATGCTTTCCTGATTCAGGAGAAAATGGGTTAGACTTTCTCGTTATGATACACGACGAGTTCCCAGAGATCTCCATTTTAATGCTGACAGAGAATGCTTCTTTTCCTCACAGGGTAGACGCAGCAAGGAGGGGAAGTCAAAGCTTTTTACAAAAACCCATTCTGCCAAGTCAAATATTAGCAACTGTCACCCAAGTTGTACAACAGAAGAATCAAGCAGGCGCTCGGTTGTTGATTGTGGATGATGATCCAGTTTGCTTAGATCTTCTCCGTACCCTCTTAGAACCCTCTGGCTATAATGTTACCCTACTGGAGCAGCCTGATAAATTCTGGGAAACCCTAGAGCAGACAATGCCTGATTTGTTGATTTTGGATGTTGAATTTAGTTTATCTGAGCAGGATAAAGTCAGCGTTTGGAGTGGCTTTGATTTGTGTCAAATAGTCCGCAGTGATATTCGCTGGAATCGTTTACCTATCTTGTTTTTATCTTCTCATATTGATAATAAAACGATTCAACAGAGTTTTACTGTTGGGGCGGATGATTTTTTAACTAAACCAATTATCCAAACAGAATTACTGACACGTGTGCGAACTCGCTTAGAACAGCGTCAATTGTGGAAAGTCACAGAAATAGATTCGCTTACAGGAGTAAATCTGCGGCATAAAGGATTACAAGACCTCACAAGATTGCTGCAATTGACACTACGGCAAGAAAAAATTTTTAGTTTAGCCCTGTTGGATTTAGATCATTTCAAGTCCATTAATGATCAATACGGGCATAAAATGGGCGATCGCGTTCTCAACTACTTTGGTCAACTCCTCAACCAATCTTTTAGAAGGGAAGATGTTCTTGTGCGTTGGGGGGGAGATGAATTTATGATAGGAATGTATGGAATAGGTAAAGAAGATGCAAGGAAAAGACTAGAGCAAGTTCTTCAGCAATTGAGCCAGTATTTATTTACGACACAACAAGAGACAGGAGAAACTGAGTTTCGGGTAACATTTACAGGAGGAATTGCTCAATCTCCCGATGACGGCAAAGATTTACAAACACTCTATCAAAAAGCCGATGCTGCACTTTACCAAGCAAAAGCACTAGGCCGCAACCGTATATGTTCATAAATTATGAATTCCACTGATTACATTTTTGACGAACCAATTAACCTGACTAATTGTGATCGCGAACCAATTCATATCCCTAATGCTATTCAACCTCATGGCATTCTTTTTGTTTTTACAGAAGAAGATTGGCAGATTACACAAGTAAGCAATAATACTGAATCGCTGCTAGGCTATTCACCTGATGAGTTATTAAATCAAAGTTTAAATCGACTCTTGAAGGCAGAAGACCTAAACTCTATTAATCAATGTTTAAAAAGAGAGGCAACAGGCATTCAGAAAGATGAAAATTCGCTGAAATTAAAAGTCTTAAATTCTCAAGGCGAAACCCTGAATTTTTATGGTCTTGTTCATCGCTCACCTAATAACTTATTGATTTTAGAACTCGAATTTTTAGAAGAAGATGAAACCTATGATTTCTTTCAATTTTCTAAATTAATTCGGGATTTTCTGACTACTATTCAAAATGTACCTGATGTCAGAACTTTGAGTCAATTAATTGCTGAAGAAATTAAGAAAATTACCCAATTTGATCGGGTGATGGTTTATCGGTTCCATGAAGATGGTTCAGGAGAGGTTATTGCCGAAACTAAGCAGGCTGATTTAACTTCCTTTTTAGGCTTACGTTATCCTGATAGCGATATTCCTAAACAAGCCAGAGAACTCTATCGTTTAAATCCAATCCGGTTAATTCCTGATGTTAATTATCAACCTGTGGCTTTAATTTCTCACCTTTCTTCTGGGACCCCTGATTTAGGTTTTGCTGTTTTAAGAAGTGTCTCACCTATTCATATTGAATATTTAAAAAATATGAAAGTAGGTGCATCTATGTCTATTTCTTTATTAAAAAATCATCAGTTATGGGGTTTAATTGTTTGTCATCATCAAACACCTAAATTTATTTCTTATCCGATTAAAACTTTATGTGAATTATCTGGACAAATGATGTCTCTGGAATTAAGCAATAAAGAAGAACAGGAAAATTTAACTGATAAAATTAAATTTAAAAATCTGCTCTCTGATTTGAAGAACAATATTTTTCAATCAGACAATTTTGTGGAGGCGTTAGCGCAAAATCAAGAGATTTTATTGAACTTAGTAAAAGCCAGTGGTGCAGCCATTATTTCTAATAATTCAGTCATGTTATTAGGGAAAACTCCTTCTGAACCACAAATTAAGAATTTAATACCGCATCTTGTACCTCGACTAAAAAATAATCTTTATTATACAGATAGTTTGCCTAAAATTTATCCTCTGTCCGAACAGTTTAAAGAATTAGCATCTGGTCTCATAGTTGTTTCTCTTAACAACCTACAACGTGATTTTCTGATCTGGTTTCGTCCTGAACTCGTTCAAACCGTAACTTGGGGCGGTGATCCTTATCAACAAAAAACTGTTAATGAAGAGGGAAATCTTACTCCCCGTAAATCTTTTGAAAACTGGCAAGAAATTGTAAAATTTACCAGCTTAACTTGGCAAAAATATGAAATTGACGCAGTGTTGACATTACGAATTTTAATCTTAGAAATTAACCAAAAAAAAGCCGAAAAATTAGAATTTATTAATCAACAATTACAAGAAATTAATAGTAAATTGTATGAGCAACAACAGCGACAAAAAATACTTAGCCGTATAGCACTTTCTATCAGGAATTGTCTGAATATTGAAGATATTTTAGCCACTGCTGTTACAGAAATTAGAGAGTTTCTGCAAAGTGACCGCATAATTATCTACCAATTTCAACCTGACGGAACTGGCGTAATTGTAAAAGAAGCTTCTGTTGAGTCAGCCTTTTCTATTCACCGTTGGGTAATTCGGGAAGAGTGCTTTCCTGAAGAGTGGGTAGAACCTTATCGACAGGGAAGAACTAAAGCTTTTAATGATGTTTGTGCAGACCCTACCCTCACAGAATGCCATCGGGAATTTTTGCTTTCTTTGATGATCCGTGCAAATTTGATAGTTCCCATTATCCAACAGGAAACCCTCTGGGGTTTACTCATTGCTCATCAATGTACAGGAGCGCGTAACTGGACAACTGAAGAGGTGGAATTTATGAATCAATTGGGGACTCAAGTAGGAATTGCTATTCAACAAGCATCATTGATAGAAACACTACAAAGAAGGGAAATACAACTAAAATTATTTGTTAAATATGCACCTGCAAGTATTGCTATGTTTGATAACAATATGTGCTATTTAATGACAAGTCAGCGCTGGATTAATGATTACAATCTTGAGTCTATGCAAGAAGTCATCATTGGTAAATCCCATTACGAGGTATTCCCAGAAATTCCGCAACGATGGCAAGAAATTCATCAACGTTGTCTTCAAGGTACAATTGAGCAATGTGAGGAGGACTTATTTGTCAGGGAAGATAATACAAATCAATGGATACGTTGGGCAGTTCACCCTTGGTATAATAGCAATGATGAGATTTGCGGGATCATTATTTTCTCTGAAGATATTAGTGAACGTAAACGAGCAGAAATAGAACTGCAACTATTAAATACACAGCTAGAAGAGCGAGTTTCCGAACGCACAAAACAATTACAAGAAGAACTATTACAAAGAAAGAGATTAGAGCAAGAACTGCTAAATCGAGAAAAATTATTAGATGGATTTTTTCAGGCCGCTAGTCAATCTAATGTAGGTTTATCTATAATCGATGATAATCTACGTTTCTTAAAAATTAATCAGAAATTGGCAGAGATCAACGGCTGTCCTATTGAGGAACATCTAGGTAAATTATGTATTGATTTCTTCCCAGAGATTGCCGCAACAATTCTCCCCATATTACAGAATGTTTTAAGTACTAAACAATCAGTTTCTAACTTGGAAATTAGCGGTATTCTCAAAAGTCAGCCAGATATGATAAATTACTGGCTTGTCTCTTACTTTCCAATTTTAGGAGAAGCGAAAAATGCAGTAGCGATCGGCATTATAATTATTGAGATAACTGAGCGCAAACAAATTGAAGCAACTTTGAAGGAATCAGATAGACGCTGGAAATCTCTGCTAGAAAATGTCCAGTTAATAGTTATTGGTTTAGATGCTCAAGGAAATGTAGAGTATGTTAACCCCTTCTTTTTGCAACTCACTGACTACACCGAAGCAGAAGTTTTAGAGAAAAGTTTTGCCACTCAACTGCATCAGATGGAACAACATGAGATAACAGAAAAGAATTTTCAGACTCACTCCCAAAGTTACATTTTTACGAAATCAGGTGAAGAACGGATGATAAACTGGAGTCACACCTTATTGCGAGATTTAAAAGGGAATATCAGTACAATTAGCATTGGGGAAGATATCACCGAGCGTTATAAACTAGATCGCATGAAAGCTGAGTTTGTCTCTATCGTTAGCCATGAACTGCGAACTCCCCTCACATCTATACAAGCAGCACTGAGTTTAATCCATGACAAAATTGTAGACCCCAATTCTTCCGAAGGTGAAACTACTATTGAAATTGCTACAGAAGGCGTAGATCGCCTAGTCCGCTTGGTCAATGATATTCTAGATTTAGAAAGACTGGAATCTGGCAAAATAATCCTCAAAAAATCTGCTTGTAATACCGCAGATTTAATCAATAGTGCTATTGCCCAAATGCAGGATATAGCGATCCAAGCTGGTATTATTATTGAGGGTACTCCTAGATCCTATCAAGTAGATGCCGCTCCTGATTTAATCTTGCAAGTCCTCATCAATCTCCTGAGCAACGCTATTAAATTCTCTACTTGTGGTTCAAATATCAGGCTTTCTGTTCAATTGCTAGATAAGGAAGATTTGACGACCTACAACAGAATCTTAGGCAGTTTGGAGGCAGAAATGCAGTCTTCACAATTCCTACTCTTCATCTGTCAAGATCAGGGAAAGGGTATTCCTAGTCAGAGCCTAGACAGTATTTTTGATCGATTCTACCAAGTAGATGCTTCAGACTCCCGGTCTAAAGGTGGTACTGGACTAGGACTGGCTATTTGTCGTAATACTATAGAACAGCATGGCGGGAATATTTGGGCAGAAAGTGTTTTAGGAGAAGGTAGTACTTTTTACTTCACACTCCCAATAAAGGAGGTTGGCCATGTCCAATAAACGAGTTTTAATCATTGATGACTGTCGGTTCGCTCATTTGACGAGGGTGAAAGGGAATTAAGTCTTGCACAGCTTAGAGTCTAGCTGATAAAGAGACTCAGGCATTTTCATAAGTGAAAGGATCTGTCGCTGGAGTGCATTTAGAGG
>Ga0209085_1001327_pt1 | contig 15491 bp, 7 predicted proteins | sample C_131016_EF_Meta_FD_187310 | JGI IMG/M metagenome (GOLD analysis project Ga0209085, IMG submission 187310) | Freshwater microbial communities from Lake Croche, Canada to study carbon cycling - C_131016_EF_MetaG (SPAdes) (version 2) | ecosystem: Environmental > Aquatic > Freshwater > Lake | place...
AACGGTTTCTATATCTGGTTCTGGTGCAATATCAGATATTTACTTAACTGGTGCTGGAAGTGGTTATAGGATTGCTCCAGTAATTAGTGTTGCTTCTACAATTGGTAGTGGTGCTACAATTACTGCATCAATTGGTTCTGGTGGAACAATTACTTCATTGAATATCATAAATACAGGTTCTGGATATACAACTTCCGCAATTCCAACAATTAAAATACCAATTCCATCAAATTATAGCAATCTTGGTGTTGCATATACTGGTGGTTCTAGTGGTGCTGGCGAAGGAGCAAAAGTTTCTGTAATTGTTGGTAATGGTTCTAGTATTACTGGATTCACTTTAGAAGACCCTGGATATGGTTATAAAGTTGGTGAAGTATTAAAAGTTGTTGGTATTACTACAAATCCATCAGTCGGAGCAGGATTTAGTGAATTTAGAATGAGAGTAGAAGAAGTATTTACAGACAAATTTAGTGGATTTTATCCAGGTCAATTTGTTAGAATCAACAGTCTTGCTCCATATTTTACTGGTAAAAAACGTAAATTTTTACTAACAGTCACAACCTTTGGCATAACAGATACTTTTTCAATAAAAACAGATGCAAATTCCGATTTAAAAATTGAAAATAACTTTTTTATTTTTATAAATGATATTCTTCAGAAACCACAAGAATCATACAGAATAAATGGTTCTAGAATAGTTTTCAATGAAGCACCAAAAGCAAATTCAAAATGTTTGATTTTATACTATAGAGGATCAAATTTAGACGTAGATGAAATAGATCCACCAAAAACAATTAAAGAAGGTGATTCCATTCAAATTGGGGAAAATATATTGGATCCATATGATAGGGAACAATTTGAACGTGTTGTTAAAAAAATTGTTTCATTTGATTCATTTGATACATTTCCATATGATAGTCTTGGAATCAATACTGATCCAAAAAAAGCAAGACCTCTCAATTGGACCAAACAGACAAGAGATAGAATTATTAACGGTGTATTATATACAAAGGGAAGACCAGATCTAAAATCAAGAAATACACCAACAACAAGAATAATCAAATCGGTATCTGAAAATGATATTAAAATATATGTAAATAATGCTTTTCCTTTATTTGTAGAAGATAGTGGAAGAGGTTTGTTGGAGGAATTTAGAGATATTATTGTATTAGATAATAAAACAGTAGAATCAGCATCTGGAACTGCAAATGTTTCTGTTGCATCGACTATTTCAAATATTATAATTACAAATTCTGGTACTGGATATCAGGTTACAAATCCAACAGTTGCAATTTCTTCGGCACTTATAACAAAAAAAGATCCAATTTATAATTGGAGTCAAACATCTGGAATAACTACAAATTATGAAATAAAATCCGTTGCTTATGGAAATGTTTTTGTTGGTGTTGGAACAAGTGGTCTTTTGGTCAAGAGTGTAGATGGCATTACTTGGTCTAACGATAGTATTGGATATGGAAGTACAATATCATTCAATTCTGTTGCATTTGCAGGAACAAATACTTATGTTACTGTTGGTCAAACTGGAAAAATTATAACTGCAACAGGTATTGGGACTGAATTATCATCTTGGGTTGAGTTAAAATTAACTAATAGAACTATTGATTTTGTTGGTGTCGCAAATGATTTGGTTAGTTTGTATAATGGTGAATTTAAAGATATTGTTTATTCCGCATCAAAAAACACTTTTGTTGCTGTTGGTAAGATTTCAAATTATGATTTTAAATCTCCAATTTTTACTGCAGTCGGAATTGGTACTACAGAATTTTTTGAGAAAAATAAAACAAACACAAAAAATTTAAATTCAATAGCATTCAATAATAGTATTTTTGTTGTAGTTGGTGATAATGGGACAATTTATTATTCATTTGATTTAGAATCTTGGTCTTTTATTGGCGATTTACAAAAACCGACAACACAAAATTTAAATAAAGTCATATGGGATGGATATAGATTTATTTCTGTCGGAAACAATGGAACAATTATAACCTCACAAAATGGAATAAATTGGTCTATACAAAATAATGTAAATGTCACTAATAATTTAGCAAATATAAAATATTATTATAATCTTTACACATTACTTGATACTAATGGAAATTTATATTATTCCTTTGATTTATTAACTTGGGAAAGAAGATCAACAAATCAATCAAATCCAATTAGAGATTTGATTTTTATTCCATCACTAAGTTTTGATGGAAGATATATTGCAGTTGGTTCTGCTGCAACAGTTATGTATGCAGAACCACTTTACAATAGAGCAACTGCAATATCTTCAACAACAAATGGTATTGTAACATCAGCATCAATCATTAACGGTGGATTTGGTTATTTGCAAACAAATCCTCCACCAGTTATTTTCGAAAGCACAAAACCAAATAAAGAAAAAATCTATTCAATAAAAGCAAAAGGTGACTTTGGAACAATAATTGGTATTAATACAATAGGAATTGGTCTATACTCATTGGAATTTGAATTAAAATCAGAAATTTATGATAATTCTAATCTTGGTATTGGTTATTCATCACTTAATACGTTTGGAGTAGAATATAGTCATTTAGAGCAAGATGATTATTTTGTAATTTATGATAGTAATATATCTTCTGGATATGCATTGACTGGAATTACAACAACTACTGGAATTAAAGTTGGAACTTCAACATCATTTATTGATGGTCTTTATAAGGTAGAGAATGTTGTATCAAATCCATTAACAGGAATAGTTACTGTTAGATGTGATTTTGTTTCTGTTCCAAATGGTGTAAATAAAGCAATAAATCTTGGAATTAATACTACTGGATTTTATGGAAGATATACTTGGGGTAAAATATATGATTATCAAAATAGAGCAAGAGAAAATCCAAAAAACTTTAATGTAAATACTAATGATGGAGTAATTGGATTATCTACTGCTGCTGAAGTTTATAGAACTCGTGGTTTAATTTAGTAATAAATAACAAAAAGTATAAGATTAAAATGCCTGCAATTATATCAGATCAATTTAGAATAATGAATGCTGAGACTTTCGTAAAAAGTCTTATTGGGATTGGAACATCATCAAAAAATACATACTATACTTTTATAGGACAACCAAATGCTTTAAATTCTCAAGCAAATGGTTCAGCATCTTGGGGTGATGGATTACCACCACTTGATGGATTTAAAGATGAAATGGAAATAAAAGAAACCATCATTTCCATGAAACTAGTCAATGCAGGTGATGTGAGAAGAATGGTGAGAAAAAAAACTTGGCAAAGTGGAACGACTTATGAGATGTATAGACATGATTATTCAATTTACAATTTATCTCCAATTACAAATTCATCATCATTATATGATGCAAATTATTATGTAATCAATGAAAATTTAAAAGTTTATATTTGTTTACAAAATGGTTCAGACCCAGAAAATTCAAGGGGAAGACCATCAGTAGAAGAACCAGATTTTGTAGATTTAGAACCAAGACCAGCAGGAACAAGTGGGGATGGTTATATTTGGAAATATCTATACACAATCAAACCATCAGAAATTGTAAAGTTTGATTCTATTGAATTCATTCCAGTTCCAGAAGATTGGGGAACTGTTGGTGAAAGTATTTCAATTAAAAATAATGCTATTGATGGAAAAATTGAAATTTTAACTATACGTGATAGAGGTTCAGGATATGCTCCATTCTCAAAAACATTTACAAATATTCCAATTCTTGGTGATGGTACTGGAGGAAAAGCAACTATTATAGTTGATTCTTTTGGAAAAATTTCAGATGCATATGTAACTGATGGTGGGACTGGATACACCAAAGGAATTATTCAATTTGAACCAGGAGCACCAGGAATTCCAAATGAATTAACAAAATATAATAGAATTGCCAATTTTAATGTAATTATTCCACCAAAAGGAGGGCATGGATATGATATTTACAGGGAACTTGGAGCATATAGAGTTTTAGTTTATTCTCGTTATAATACTAATGAAACAAATCCTGATACAATTATAGGAAATGACTTTGCTAGAATTGGAATTATCAAAAATCCAACAAAAACAACAAGTAATGTTGAAATATTGGCTGAATCGGAAGTAAGTGCATTAAAAGCATTGAAATTGACTGGTGTTGCTACAACTTTAACAACTTATGCAGTTGATTCAGTAATAACTCAAGCAATTAGTACTGGAACAATTGCAATCGGATTTGTTGCTTCTTGGAATAATGTAACAGGTGTTTTAAAATATTATCAACCAGTTGGATTAGCAACAGTTGGTGTTGGATATAAAATTAATGATTTTAGTTCTACTGGTTCATCTTTAGTGATAAATGGTGCTGCTTCTGGAGCAGCATTACGCATTGATACTTCATTTAATAGCAATAATGTAGTAATAAATAATAGAACATATCAACTGGGAAGCAACTTTGTTGCTGGTATTGCATCTGCAGAATATAATAAAAAGTCTGGTGAAATCATTTATATTGATAACAGACCACCAATACCAAGATCAGCAAGTCAAAAAGAAGATATCAAAATTGTTTTGGAGTTCTAAAGAAAAATGCCACAAAATACAAATTTAAACGTATCTCCATACTTTGATGATTTTGATGAAAAGAAAGATTATCAAAGAGTTTTATTTAAACCAGGCACTCCAATACAGGCTAGAGAATTAACATCTCTTCAATCAATTTTACAAAATCAAGTTGAAAAGTTTGGCAAACACTTCTTTAAAGAAGGTTCTATGGTCATACCAGGTCAAATTGGGTATGACTCTGAATATAGTTATGTGCAAATTGATGATACGCATTTGGGAATTCCAGTATCAGCATATATTAATAAATTTGTAGGCAAAAGTATAAGAGGTGAATCGAGTGGTGTTACTGCAGTAGTAGAAAATTATATTACAAATACAGAATCAGAAAAAAGTAACTATACATTATATGTAAAATATAAAAGTTCTAGTGATACAAATTTTATAGATAAAACTTTTGTTGATGGTGAAAATTTAATTTCATTAGAAGATGTTGATTATACATTATCATCAATTAGATTAAATACATCCTTTGCAACTTCCATTATTTCTGGGTCTGTTGGTAAAGGATCTGCCGCAAAAATAGAAGAAGGTATATATTTTATTCGTGGATTTTTTATTACTGTTCCAAAACAAGTAGCAATTTTAGATCAATATTCAAATACTCCAACATATCGTGTTGGTCTTTTTATCGATGAGGAAATTGCAGTAGCATCAAATAATTATAATGACTTGTTTGATAATGCTCAAGGATATACAAACTATGCTGCTCCAGGTGCAGATAGATTAAAAATCTCTACAACTTTAATTAAAAAAGAAATTGACGATTTTAATGATCAAGATTTTGTAGAGTTGTTACGAGTAGAAAATGGTGGATTAATTAAATTTGTAGATAAAACTGATTACAATTTAATTAGAGATGAATTGGCTAGAAGAACCTATGATGAATCTGGCGATTATTATACAAGACCTTTTGATATTAATGTAAAGGAATCATTAAATGATAGAATTGGAAATAATGGAGTTTATTATTCGAGCCAAAAAACTAGACAAGGAAATACCCCATCAAAAGATCTTGCTTGCATTTCCGTAAGTCCAGGAAAAGCTTATGTTCGTGGATATGAAATCGAAACAATTAGTAATACTATTGTAGATATAGAAAAACCAAGAACAACAGAAAAAGCAGAAAATACATCAATTCCATTTAATGTCGGAAGGCAGATTCTATTAAATAATGTTTATGGTTCTGTTAGTGTCGATTTAACAACACAAGTAAGTCTTTATGATACTAGAACAGCATCACCAGGATCTTCGTCTGGAACAAAAATTGGAGTTGCTAGACTTTATGACTTAAAATTAAAAAATGCAGCATATTTAAATGCTTCAACTCAATTTGAAAGTTCTTTATATGATATTCAAACATACACAGTATTAACAGTTAATACTGCATTATCCCAGAATTCACCTGCATACATACAAGGAAAAAATAGTGGTGCTAAAGGATATTTGGTTAGTAATGCATCATCTACTACTTTGACTTTATATCAGGTTTCTGGTTCATTTATAGTAAATGAACAAATTAAAATTAATGGTTTAGATGTTTCTCGCACAATCACATCAGTAAAAGACTATTCATTATCTGATGTTCATCAAATATATTCTTCTGGATTTACTGCCGATCCAATTTTATCAAAAACCCTATCAGTCGCACAACCAGGAACTCAATTTACTATAACATCTAGTGGAACAGTAACTACTTCCAACCAAAACTTTTATATTGGAATTAATGTAGGTGACATCGTATCATACACAAAACAAGGAGAGAGTGTACCAACGTATAATAAAGTTTCTGTTGTTAGTGGATCTTCAAAGTCTTTGACTATTGTAGCAACAACTTCTGTTTCTGGTGTTTGCTCTGGTTCTCTTCCAGTTTCAACAATTACTGTAAATGACTTCAAAATAGTATCTTTAGATGTTTTAAATACAAAAAATGCATTTTTATATGCACGTTTGAATAACTCAAAAGTTTCAAATTTGGATTTAACTGGTTCTGATATTATATTAAGAAAATGTTATACTATTACTGCTGGTGAATTTAGTGATGGATCTTGGAGTTCTACACTAGAAACAGACACATCATTAACATTTGAACCATTTGATGAAGAAGATTATAATTTAACTTTTGCTGATGGAACTATAGCATTATTAGATGATCAAAAATTAGTTCCAAGTGGAAGAACTATATCTATTCAAAATATTGCTGCAAATTCAGGTGCAGCAATATTGACTGCTACTCTCAAAAAAATAAATACAAAAACTCGCAAAAAGATATACAATAGATGCTCAAGTCTGACAATCAATAAAACTTCTTCCGGTATTTCCACAAATACAAGTGGATTAAATGTTAGTGATGTTTATGGTTTAAGAGTTGAAGATGATGAAATTTCGTTAAATATTCCAGATGTGGAATCAATTATTGGAATTTTTGAATCAGCATCATCATCATCTCCAACATTACCTTCTATAACATTAATTGATTTAAATTCAAATATTTTAAATTCAATTAAAGGTGAAAAAATAGTTGGGAAAGATACTGGAGCAGTTGCAAGTTTAGTATCAAATGATGGAACAAATGAAGTAAAATTTGTTTATTTGAATGAAAATAGTTTTTCTGTTGGTGAAACTGTTACTTTTGATGAATCTCAAATTTCTGCAATGGTAGATTCCGTTCAAGTTGGTGATAAAAATATTAAAACTAACTTTATTTTGGATGAAGGCCAAAGATCAGAATATCTTGATTTTTCAAGAATTATTAGAAAACCACAAATTGCTGCGCCAACAAAACAAATTACAATTATTTACAATAATTATACAATAGATTCATCTGATAATGGTGATTTTGTTGGAGTAAATTCCTACGATAAAGATAGATATGGAGATGACATATCATTTGTTGATGGAATATCTCTAAGTGATGTTATTGATTTGAGACCAAGAGTTGCTTCATATTCTGGCACAAAATCACCATTTGAGTATGAATCTAGATTATTTACTGGGCAAAATTCATCTAAAAATATTTTTGCACAACAAAAATCATTAAACTTATCTTATGATTATTATCTACCAAGAATTGATAGGTTGTTTTTAACAAAAGAAGGATCATTTATTATAAACAAAGGTGTTCCATCACTTCAACCAAAACTTCCAAATAATTTAGATTCTTGTTTAGAAATAGCAACAATTGTTTTACCTGCATATTTAAATAGACCGGAAGATGTAACAACATCTTTAGTGCAACACAAAAGATATACTATGAAAGATATATCTAGATTGGAAAATAGACTTTCAAATGTTGAGTATTACACTTCATTATCTTTATTGGAAACAGATACACAAAATTTAACAATAAGAGACACAACAACAAAATTAGATAGATTTAAATGTGGTTTTTTTGTAGATAATTTCAAATCATATAATGGGGGCGAAATAACAAATCGTGATTATAAATCAAGTATTGATGTTGCAAATGGAATATTGAGACCAACTCATTATACCACTTCTATAGATTTACTTTTGGGTTCTGAAGCAGTTATTGGAATTGGACAGACATCAAATCCAGATGCAGATTTACGTTTTGTTAGTGATTTGGGTTCACCAAATATAAAAAGAATTGGAGATACTGTATGTTTAAATTATTCTGAGGTTGAATATACAAAAAATCAATTTGCCACAAGAAGTGAAAATGTAAATCCATTCAATGTAATTAATTGGATTGGATCAATTCAATTGAATCCATCAAGTGACACTTGGATTGATACAAGAAGATCTGAAAGATCTTATGATCTTGAAGGTAGTTATCGTGCAGCAATCGGAATTACTAATGCAGATAGCAATACTGGTCTTTCTCCCATTGATTGGGGTGCTTGGGAAACTACTTGGACTGGTACAAGTATTTCTAGTTCATCTTCTGGTCCAGTATTTACTGGAAGTTCTACTAATTCTTTTACTGTTGATTCTGGTGTTGGAAGAAGAGAGGTAACTGATATTACAGAAACACAAAATAATTTTGAAACTACGACAAATACTACAGTAACTACAACAACAAATCAATCTAGACAGGGAATACAATTTGGTGTTACTGAAAGATTTGATTCCACAAATATTGGAGATAAAATTATTTCTAGAGAAATAATAAAAACAATGAGATCTAGAAATATTGAAATTATTGCCAGAAGATTGAAACCATCATCAAGAGTCTATGCATTTTTTGATAATGTTGATATGACTTCATATGTTGTACCAAAATTAATTGAAGTTTCAATGTCTAGTGGAACTTTTGCTGATGGTGAAACAGTAATTGGAACTTTGGGATCAAAAAGTATTAGATTTAGACTTGCAAAACAAAATCACAAATATGGTCCATATAATGCTCCAACAGAAACATTTTCAGTAAATCCATATTTACCAGAAAATTCTTTATCTAGTTCATACTCATCAACAACTACAATATTAAATATCGATACTGCAAGTTTGGAAATGCAGGTATCATCTGGTTTTTGTGGTAGTATTACAAAAAGTATGCAATTAGTTGGACGAACTAGTGGTGCAATTGCAGTTATTTCAGATATAAGATTAATCGCAGATGGATCTGGAGTTTTTATTGGTTCATTATTTATTCCAGATCCAACCATTCCATCAACTCCATCATTTAGAACTGGCACAAAAACATTTGTTTTAACATCAAGTTCAACAAATTCTACAGTAGTTACATCAGATGAAACTACAGCAGAAGTTAATTTTACTTCTGCTGGAACTTTAGATAATGTTGAAAATTCTACTCTTAGGATGAGAAATGCAAATGTTGAAAGAATTCCACACTCAGATTCTAGAACACTTACTAGTTCTAGTACATCATCATCTACCGCAAATACTTCTGAGACTTCAACATCAGCATCATCTAGATGGGTAGATCCTTTAGCACAATCATTTGAAGTTGCTGATAATAATGGAGTTTATATTACAAAATGTGATATTTTCTTCAAAACAAAAGATACTAAAGGAATTCCAGTAACACTTCAAATTAGAACAATGCAAACTGGTCTTCCGACACAAACAATTTTACCATTTGCAGAAGTAACATTAGATCCAAAAGATGTTAAAACATCTGAAGATGGTACTGTTGCAACTACATTTACTTTTCCTTCTCCAGTTTATTTGGAGAAAGTTGGTTCTGGATATTCAATTGTATTAGTTTCATCTTCCGATTCATACAATGTATGGATTTCGAGAATGGGAGAAACAGATGTATCAACTGCAAATAAACCAGATTCTCAAAAAATTATTGTTTCCAAACAACCAACTCTTGGAGCATTATTTAAATCACAAAATGGAGCAACTTGGACAGCATCAGATTTGGAAGATTTGAAATTTACCTTATATAGAGCAGACTTTGTAACTTCACCAGCATCATTTAGATTCTACAATCCAGATTTATCTATTGGTAATAATCAAATTGTAACATTAAGAAAAAATCCAATTAATGCATATTCAAATTCTGCATTAATTGGATTAGGTAAGAGTTTATCTTCTTCTGAACAAACTTCATTGGTTATAGGAAATACAATTAGTCAAACAACTAATACCAATTTCACTTCAAACCTCAAATCTCTTGTTGGTGCAGTTGGAATTGGTTCGACATTGACATTAACAAATGTTGGTTCTGGGTTCACGAGTGGAGCAACAATATATTCAGATATAAGTTTGATATCATTAACAGGATTTGGACAAAATGCAAAAGTCAATCTTTCGATTTCTTCTGGTGTAGCAGTTGCTGCAACTATTACTGATGGTGGTTTTGGATATGCTTCTGGTGATACATTGACCGTAAGTTCTACAGATACAAATAATCTTGGGAAAAATCTTATTTTAACTATTCCAAATAATGTTGGAATTATTTCAGCAGTTAATTCTATTATTGTTGATAATATTCAAGGAAAATTAGATACATCAGGAACAAAAACAATCACAAACAATGGTTCTTCTATATCAGGAGCAACTGTAACTAGTAATATTAATATTTCTGATGGATTACATTTTAAAGTGAATCATCAAAATCATGGAATGTATTCTCCAATCAATCAAGTTACTTTAAGTGGAATTGAATCCGATATTGCTCCTGTCAAATTGACTTCTGATTATTCTTCTACTTCTACCAGTGATATTACATTAGATTCAATTGGTACTTTAGCAACCTTTGAAAATATTGCTGTGGATTTGAATAATCCAGGTTATGTTATTATCGATAATGAAATTATAAAGTATACGAATACTAATGGAAATACTTTAACTGGTATTAGTGGTGGAAGAGGAATTGATAATACAGTTCCAACATTACATTTAGCAAATGCTTCTGTATTCAAATATGAGTTTAATGGAGTTTCACTTAGAAGAATTAACAAAACTCATAAATTTACAGATGTTGATTTGGTAAAATACCCAATTGAACTTGATTCTTATCATATAAAAATAGACCAATCAAAATCAGGTCTAGATAGAAGTTCTGGACCAACAAATCCAGAATTATTCTTCAAACAAACTAAATCTGGTGGTACATATTCAACAACACCAACTGTTGGATCTTTTAATGGACCAAAAGCAACACAAAATATTACATTCAATAGCATTAGACCAAATATACAAACATTATTACCAGAAACAACATCAATTGAAGCAAGAATTAGAACAACTACTGGAACGAGTGTGAATGGAACTGAAATTTCATTCGCAGATAGGGGTTTTGAAGATATATCATTAAATTCTACCAATCAACTAAGTGAAACTAGTGCAATTTATTCTAAAGTAAATGAACTTTCAAATTTAACTACTTTACCAGGAAATAGATCATTTACTATGGAACTTCTTTTGTCAACAGGAGATAAAAAAGTATCTCCAATGATTGATTTACATAGAGTAAATATAATTACAACAATGAATAAAATCAACAATCCTATTGCTGATTTTGTTTTAGATCCAAGAGTTAATCAATTAAGTGGTGATCCAAATGCAGCAATTTATGTTTCTAAGATTGTAAAAATACAAAAATCAGCAGATAGTTTAAAAGTTCTTTTTGATGCATATAGACATAAATCAAATGATATTAGAGTTATGTATAGATTGCTCAGAAATGATACTCCAGATTCACAACAATTATATGAATTTTTTCCAGGATATGATAATCTTGATGAAAGTGGAGATGTAATCAATTCTTCAAAAAATAATGGACGACCTGATAGATTTGTTCAAGCATCAAATACTTTAAATGATTTTGGTAATTATGAATTTACTGGAAAAAATATGACTCCATTTAATGGATTTCAAATTAAAATTATTATGACTGGAACAAATCAGTCATATGTTCCACTTATTAGAGACCTAAGAGTAATTGCATCAATATGATACCAGTAGAAGGACACAAAGGATTGTATCGTGATGAAAATTCAAACGCAATTGTAAATTGCAATGATTATGAATATCAAGAATATTTGAGAACTAAAAATTCAATGTTGAATGAAAAAAATGAAATTCAAAATTTAAAAATTGAATTAACTGAAATAAAATCATTGCTAGCAAAACTATTAGAAAATAAATCATAAATATATTAGGAAAGATTTTATCTAGTTACCATAATGGCAGTATATGTATCCAATATAGCAATTCCAGGGGGTTCTGATTTTCAACAAACTTTTTATCTTGAATCAGTGTCAAATACTCCTTTGAATTTGAATGGATATACTGGATATGCACAATTAAAAAAGTCATCAGCATCGTTAAATAGTGCAGCTGCTTTTACTGTTTCCTTTCCAAATCCCTCTCAGGGATTGATAAAAATATCTTTAGGTTCATCCATCACAACATCATTAAGACCAGGAAGATATTGTTATGATATATTATTAGAGGGTGGGGGAACAAAAACAAGAGTTGTTGAAGGAAGTGCATTAGTTACTGCCGGAATTACCACTGCATAAAAAACAATGTCAGACAATACAATACCAACAAGATTCGGTGCAGGAAATGCTGTTAGAGTAGTTTCTGCTGTCGCAAACTTAAGTATGAGACTTTCGGATTTGAGTGATATTAATAATTTATCAGATATACCAAATAACTCTATTTTAGTTTATAATTCAACAACACAGCAGTGGGACCCATTACCATATATTGATGGTGGTACATACTGATAAATAATTAGAGTCTTCAATTGAATAATGTCTCAGCCATCAAGTCGTCAGGGATTAATTGATTACTGTTTACGAAAACTTGGATACCCTGTTCTAGAAATTAATGTTGATGACGACCAAATTGATGATTTGGTTGATGATGCTATTCAATATTTTAATGAAAGGCATTATGATGGTGCAGCAAGAGTATATTTAAAGCATAAACTTCTTCCAGATGAAAAAACTACAGTAAGAACAAACACCACAAATTCAACTGGAAATTCTTCTGTTGGAATAACAACAGTCACCTATCAAGAAACAAATAATTTCATTCAACTTCCAGATACAGTTATTGGAGTAAATAACGTATTCAAATCAGATGCAAATACCATATCATCTGGTCTTTTTAATATTAAGTATCAAATATTTTTGAATGATTTGTATTATTATGGTGCTCTTGATTTGTTAAATTACGCAATGGTAAAAACACATTTGGAAGATATTAGTAGATTAATAACTCCAGATGTTCAATTAAGATTTAACAAAAAACAACACAGACTATATTTGGATATAGACTGGGCAATGGTAAATGAAAATAGTTATATTATTGTTGATTGTATTCGAATTGTAGACCCATCAGATTTTTCTGCTGTATATAATGATTGGTGGTTAAAAAGATATTTGACTGCAATTATTAAAAGACAATGGGGACAAAACTTAATTAAATTTAATGGAGTTCAACTTCCTGGTGGAATTACAATGAATGGTGAAAGAATATTAAATGATGCGATTAGAGAAATTGAAGAACTTGAAAAAGAACTTAAGACTGAATATGAATTACCTCCAATGGATATGATAGGATAATGTCTCCACTAAATCCCTATTTCTTACAAGGTTCTTCAAATGAACAAAGACTTGTTCAAGATATAATTAATGAACAATTGAAGATGTATGGGCAAGAAATTGTGTATATGCCCAGACAGTTCATTAGTGAGAAAAAAATTATCAAAGAAGTTGTAGTATCAAAATTTGATGATAGTTTTATAATTGAAGCATATATTTCAAATTTTAATGGATTTGGAGGACAAGGAGATATTTTATCAAAATTTGGAGTAAAAACAAGTGATGAATTAACTCTTATTATTTCAAAAGAAAGATATGAAGATTTTATATCTCCATTTTTAATTGGTGACCCGGATTTAAAAATTGCAACAAGACCACAGGAAGGTGACTTAATTTATCTTCCATTGGATAATGGTCTTTTTGAAATTAAGTATGTTGAAGGAAAAGTTCCATTTTATCAACTAAACAATCTATATGTCTATGAATTAAGATGTGAAATCTTTAGATATGAGGATGAACTTATTGATACTGGTATTGATGAAGTTGATAGAACTGTTCAAGATTTTGGTTATATTCAGACTATTAATATGATTAAGGATACTGCACTTGGAGCAAAAGCAAGGGCAAATCTTGCGTCTATACAAAAATCAGTTCAATATATTGATTTGATAAATGATGGAACTGGTTATCTATCAACACCAAAAATCAAAATCACAAAAGCACCTGTAGGTGGAATAGACGCAACTGCTGTTGCTATTATGACTAGCAAAACAGGAAGAACTGGAAATTCAATTGATAAAATTCTTATAGTCAATCCTGGTGCTGGATATACGCAAATACCATCAGTTACAATTGTTGGTCAATCTGGTTCCGGTGCAATTGCAACAGCAATTATTGCATCTGGAACTTTAGGTATTGTAACCATTACTTCTGGTGGAAGTGAATATTCATCTGCTCCTATTGTTTCCATAACTCCTGCTCCTGTTGGTGGAGTAAATGCAACAGCAGAAGCAGTAATAACAGTTACTGGAATCGTAACAGCAATTCGTTATACCAATGCTGGTGCTGGATATACTGTTAGACCAACGATTACACTTTCAAGTCCGATTGGTATTTCTACTGGAGACTTTATATTTAATGAAGTGGTTAAAGGTGTTTCTAGTGGAACTACTGCTTATGTAAAAGATTGGGATGCTGATACTAGAGCACTTAAAGTTTCAATAGTTGGTTCAAATTTTGCAATTGGTGAACTTGTTGTTGGTGCAGCAGCAACACATAAAATATATTCAATCGATACATTTGATGAGTATGATTCCTATGCAGAAAATATTGAAATTGAAGATGAAGCAGATGATATTATTGATTTTTCTCAAAAGAATCCTTTTGGCAATTACTAAATAATTAATAAACAGTGTTGTTATGTTGGGAACTTATAGTTACAATGAAATAATCAGAAAAACTATTGTTGCTTTTGGTACACTCTTCAATGAAGTGTATATCAAGCATGAGGAGGAGGATGGTACTGATTATAGTTTTATAAAAGTTCCCATTGCTTATGGTCCAATTCAAAAGTTTTTAGCAAGAATAGAACAAAAACCAGATTTGAGAAAAAGAGTTGCAATGACTCTTCCTCGAATGTCTTTTGAAATGACGAGTTTGAAATATGATAGCAGTAGAAAAGTTTCTGCTATGCAAACATTTAAGGCAATAAAAACTAATGATAGAACAGAACAAGTTAAAGTTTTTATGCCTGTTCCTTATAATATTGGATTTCAACTTAGTATTATGACTAAATTGAATGATGATATGCTTCAAATTGTAGAACAAATTCTTCCAACATTTCAACCAAATTTTAATTTAACAATTAATTTAATTTCTTCAATAGGAGAGAAAAAGGAT
>Ga0209085_1001329_pt1 | contig 15485 bp, 12 predicted proteins | sample C_131016_EF_Meta_FD_187310 | JGI IMG/M metagenome (GOLD analysis project Ga0209085, IMG submission 187310) | Freshwater microbial communities from Lake Croche, Canada to study carbon cycling - C_131016_EF_MetaG (SPAdes) (version 2) | ecosystem: Environmental > Aquatic > Freshwater > Lake...
AGGAGTAATTAATCCACCGTTGGTATGAATGACCATTGTTGGTTTTTTATTCTTTACCCAAACTTCCTTAGAAAGCTTCTTTTGTAGTGGATTGAAAATTAATTCTGGTGTTTCACCATTATAATCTAATCCATACATCTTACACCAAGTTTGAATCAATGGAAGTTTCTTATGAATATGATCAGTTGTAAAATAAGGTTCATTATGAAAAATTAATGAATCTTGATTTTCAATATAATTTTGATAAAAATAATTGGTATTATTCAATTGATAGACTCTATCCACGAATGGAAGATTCATAAAAACATCAGTATAAACAGAAACTACAATGAGTTTTCTGCTTGGATAATTATTTTTAATGCACTTTGCTACCGCAGATGCTGCAATATGCTTTCCCAATCCACCTTGAACGTGGAAAATACTATATGTTTCTTTCATTATAAAGTCTCAAAGATTACCAAGGAAGTGGTGAATTAATAGTTCTAGGTGCTGGTGGATTTACAACAGAATCAATCCAGGCAGCATTATTGACTTCGTGATTGCCAAGATTTTCGCCAAGTTTCTGTCTCACCCAACCAAGAACAGTTTCTTCGGTTAAATCTTCATAAGAAACGAAGTTTTCAATATTTTCTGTTTCTAATTCAACACTACCATTAGATTGTGTAGAAACTTCTCCATCAGTACTATTCACATTATATTCAACTCTTACGACTGTTCCACTGTCATTATTGAGTTGCACAAGTTCTCGGATTGACCAAGTGTGTGTAATTGCCATTTTAAATTTCTCCTATTTAATTTATAATTTTGAGTTGATTTGAATTTGTGTTGATGTATTTAGGAATAGAAACTTCAGTCATTTGGGGTCTCCAAATATCCATTCCATTACATTTTTCTAGTACATAAGAAGAAAGAACTTCTGATGGATTGGGAGCAGTTGATTTAAGTTCTGGACGAACTTCGTGCATATCTGCAAGTCCATAAGTATTCACATCTTGCTCACGATTTTGATTTTCTAAGTTATTAAAGTCGTGTTCATAATACTCTTCCCCGAGAAACTCATACAATTTCTTGAGTGTTTCTTCTGGTTTTTTAACAAGGTCTTGATATTCCACAAAGTGCATTCTATCACCAAATTCCTGATTAAATCCTTCCACAATTGCATTTAGTGATTGTCCCAGAATTCCTTCTGGTCCTGCAATATATTCACAACGATTATCGTCATTCAAAGGAATATTTAATTTAACAAGTTGCTCGTCAATAAAATTGATTCTGGGATTACCTTCTTTATAAGGATTTCTACGAATCATTGTAATCATTGATGTTAGAATCTCATCAATATCACGAACTGGACAAATAATCTTTGCCTGCTGTCCAATATATCCTTCAATATAAGGTACTCGTGCAGTCCAGGCACGATTCTTATCAATGACTACCTCTTGTTCAACATCAGCATAAAACTGACGAATGATATTAGAAATAATCAAAGATACTTGTTCTGGTTTTGGATATCCGTGATAGAGTTCATCATTTGCCAGATGATTTTCTACAGCATACATTGTAGAAAGAACAGGACTTGATGGACCAGAATAAAATATTGGATTCTGATTCAAGATTGATGAAAGTAAAGTACTTCCAGATCTTGGAAGTCCCGCCATAAAATAGAATCTCTTACTCTTTGATTGATTGGAAGAAGTATTTGATTGTGAAAAGAAACCGGATTTTACCATAATACTTTCATTAGTAAATGAACTATACATCTAAATTATACATATGTCAATTAACAAACACCATACTTTGCTTTAAGATTATTAGATTGTGTCTCCATACTCTCAAATCCTTTTACCGTCATCCAAGTCACCATAGAATATCTGTTTCCTTTGGTGACTGGTTCTACACCGTGCATATAATAACGATTGGAAGGGAAACATACCAACATTCCAGGCTCAGGACGAATGCGAATATGAAGGTCTGGAAATACAAAATCTCCACCTTCAAAACCATCATTCAAATATAAGACCATAGACAAATCACGGTCTACTGTCTTTCTCCATAGTTGTGTTTGGTCTGGTGCAGTCCATACACCTTCACCATCAATATGAGGTTGGTAGTGTCCTCCTACATCATAACAAAGCAGTTGTGGAACTTCACTACTATCCACCTCAAACTGATAGAAAGGATTGATGACTTGTTTTACAATATGATGCATCAGTTCGTTGACCTGTGGAAATACAGGTTCAATTGGTGCAAGTTGAGTATCTCTTGTTCTTTTATCAGTAATCCATTCAGTTCCTCGTGTCTGATTGGATTTGTCTGGGTCAAATACTGAAAGGTCTTCTGTTCTTGAAGTTTTCATATGATTCACCAGAGCATCAATACCTTCTTGACTGATGACTTTTGGTGCAATCAAAACTTTAGATAATAAATTCATTAGAAATAATGTAGTTGAAAGTATTTATCTGGTGCTGTTGGAGGTTGCTGCTAAATCAAATCTTGCTAAACTTAATGGACCTCTTGGTGATGCTGTTGCAGAATCATTAGAGAAATTTATACGGTCTACTGTTGCTACTGCAGGAAGTCCACCACCAAACCAACCATAGTTAGAGTTTCCTGTTGCTGACAATCTACCTCTTGCTGCACTTAATGGTCCTCTTGGTGATGTTGCTGCTAAATCATTAGAGAAATCTATACGGTCTACTCTTGCCAATGATCCAGGATTACCACCTCCAAACCAACCATAGTTAGAGTTTCCTGTTGCTGCTAAACTATATCTTTCTGGTAAACTTAATGAACCTCTTATTGATATTGCTGCTAAATCATTAGAGAAATTTATACGGTCTACTGTTGATACTGGTCCAGGCTGTCCACCACCAAACCAACCATAATTAGAGTTTCCTGTTGCTGACAATCTACCTCTTGGTGAACTTAATGGACCTCTTTGTAATGCTGTTGCAGAATCATTAGAGAAATCTATACGGTCTACTGTTGAAAATGAAGGACCAGCATCACTTCCACCACCAAACCAACCATAGTTAGAGTTTCCTGTTGCTGCCAAATATCCTCTTGCTGAACTTAAAGGACCTCTTGGTGATGCTGTTGCAGAATCATTAGAGAAATCTATACGGTCTACTATTGCTACTGCAGGAAATCCACCACCAAACCAACCATAGTTAGAGTTTCCTGTTGCTGACAATCTACCTCTTGGTGAACTTAATGGACCTCTTTGTAATGCTGTTGCAGAATCATTAGAGAAATCTATACGGTCTACTGTTGCTACTGGTCCCACATCAATACCACCACCAAACCAACCATAATTCCCTGCTTTTTGTAGACGAATACTTGAAGACCTTGCCTGTCCTGATGTTGCTCCTAAATTATATTTTGCGGAACTTAATGGACCTCTTGGTGATGCTGTTGAAGAATCATTAGAGAAATCTATACGATCTACTGTTGATACTGATGCTATTGGAGAACCACTTGCTCCCCCACTAAACCAACCATAATTGGAGTTTCCTGTTGTTGATAATCTAGTTCTTGCTAAACTTAATGGACCTCTTACTGATGCTGTTGCAGAATCATTAGAGAAATCTATACGGTTTACTGTTGATACTACTGCTGGTGTTGGAATTAAACCACCACCAAACCAACCATAGTTAGAGTTTCCTGTTGCTGCTGATTGATATCTTACAGAACTTAATGGACCTCTTGCTGTTGCTGTTGAAGAATCATTAGAGAAATCTATGCGGTCTACTGTTGATACTGGTGGTGATGCAGGAATAGAACCACCACTAAACCAACCATAATTAGAGTTTCCTGTTGCTGCTAAAAATCTTCTTGCTAAACTTAATGTACTTCTTAGTGATGCCGTGGAAGAATCATTAGAGAAATCTATGCGGTCTACTCTTGATACTACTGCTGGTGTTGGAATACCACCACCACCAAACCAACCATAATTAGAGTTTCCTGTTGCTGCTAATAAATATCTTCCTGAACTTAATGGACCTCTTGGTGATGCTGTTGCATTATCATTTGAGAAATCAATACGGTCTACTGTTGATAATGATCCAGGACCACCACCACCAAACCAACCATAGTTAGAGTTTCCTGTTGCTGCTAATTGTCGTCTTACTGAACTTAATGGACCTCTTACTGATGCTGTTGCAGAATCATTAGAGAAATCTATACGGTCTACTGTTGAGATGCTAAATCCTGTACTTTCACCACCAGCAAAAAAACCGTGAGTTTGAGCACTACTCCAAGTGGTATTTGTAACCGCAGTATCAGTCACTAACATTACCAAACCAGTCGTGGTAATACCAGCAGTTACACCACCAACATAACCAGTAGTTGCATAAGAAACTGTTGTAGTTCCTGCAAATCCTGTGACGTTAAAGGTTCCATTATATCCAGTAAATGCTATACCAGTAGAACTGGAAAGACCAGAAACTGCAATCTTTGCACCAATATAAAAAGGTGTTGTAGAAAGACCAGCAGCAGTTGAAAGAGTGAGAGTTGCAATACCAGCAGTAGCATTCAAAACTCCACTCACAACAGTAATACCAGCACCAGCAGCAGTGGAATTGATACCTATTGTAGAAACAACAACTGGATTTGATACGTTTAGAAAAAATCCATCAAGACCGAATACGTCTCCTGCTGGCATCTACTTTCTCCTTATGAGTTTCTGGATTCTAAAAGTTGCTGATGTTGTTCTGTTCCAGGTGCAAGCAAACCTAAATCAGTATTCGTCACTTCTTCAATACCACGAAGAACTTTCTCTTGCAGTGTATTTAAGAATCTTTCTGGATTATCAATTGCATCAGCAAGTGAACCATAACCATTCTTGATTCGGTTTGCATCATCACTGACCAATGTAGGAGCAGTTCCTCTTCTCATTGAGTGAAGATTACCGATACTAATACCAGTTTTGGAACTCACCATTTCATCCAGAGATTGCTCTGCAAAACGACGTTCCCAATAAACGTGGTCCTCATTCTCAAACTGTTCTCTGGTGACTGTCTTACCACCATTCAGTTCAATCAAACGATTAATAATCTTATCAAAGAAATTCATTTGTTGAATACGGTCACGAATTTCCAACTCACAAGACTTTAGATAGTTTTGAGTTGAGATTGAATCCAAATCGTGCCAGTAGAGTTTTTTTGAACCACCATTCGGTCCAGAAGTATGCCACTCTACAGGTTCATCGGTATTCTTATCTTTCCAACGATACTCAAACTCACGAACTTTCTCTTTCATCTCAATCAGTTTCTGCATATAACCTTCGGCAAGAATACGACGATTCTTAATTGCTGCCTGAAATGCTGCTGGAACTGTGTATTGCTCTAACAGAAAGAACTTTTCAATCTGGAAATTAGTTCTTCCTTGTGCGAGTTCTTTATCTGCATCTTCCCAACGAAGTACTTCATCAAATGCTTGTTTTAGATATTCTTCGTTACTTACTGCTTCTTCTGGAGAAATAACTTTTAGTTGATTGCAATTTTCAGTCATTTATTTTCTATAAAATGATAACTATGTTTATTTATGCGATGCAAAGAAAGTTCCTGACGTATCATTAGTTTCTTTAATTTTATCAATTATAAAACCATTGCGTTCCAAAAATTCAATTAAATTTTGAATATGATACTCGGTTAAATCATTATGATATTCACCAACAATTCGTTCAACCTTATGAAGTAGTTTTGAGTTCATCAAAATCTCAAATTCAGAACCTTCGGTATCAATTTTTAGTAATGAAACTTTTGGTAAATTTGATAGAATATTATCAAGAGATACACAATTCACCTTTGTTGAAATTCCACCTCTTTCATATAAAGAATGCAGTCCAGTATTCTTTCCAGGAACAACACAAAAATCATAAGTTCCCATTTCCTTATAAACTGCTAATTGATAAGGTTGATATTGATTATAAGAAGAAAGATTTTCCAAAAGAGATTGGAAATTTTCTTCTTCTGGTTCAAAGCAATGTACTTGTTTGCAACCTTTATCTAAACAGAGTTTTGTAAAATAACCAGAGTGTGCTCCAATATCAACTACAATGTCATCTTCGTTGAATTGTCCTACCTCATAAGTATTATCTACATAAACTTCATTGTATATCCATTCATCTAGTGTTTGTGGACGGAAATAAAGTTCATTCGTTTCTGGTGCTAATAAAGAGTTCATAGAATTTTCCCATAGTTTAGAAATCAACTTCCAATCATAAGTTTCAGTAGCATACTGTGAAACAGATTGTGAAATTTCGTTGTAGTATTGCCTGTCGGTATCAAAGAAATGTAATGCTGACTTACAAGTACCTATAAAATTATTTAGGAAGTTGTCTGTGACTTCATATCCCTTTGATGTTCTTATACCTTCCATTGGAACAATATTTGCAATCTCATTTGATACTTCTGGGAGTGCTCCAATATCTGTAAGAATTGGAAAGCATCCACAAGACATAGCCTCTGCAAGAGAAACGCAGAATGTTTCTTCCCAGATGTTTGGATGAATGAAGAATGCTGCATCTTGTAAGTGCTCTATCAGTTCTTGTTGGTCTACTGCTGGTGAGTAGATTACATTTGGAAGTGATTTGAGATACTCATAAAGTTCTGTGTATGGGTCTTCTTGAATATCATAAAGATTCATCGCAGAAAAAATCTTGAATGTTGCTTCTGGAATATGTGGAATGATTTTTGCTAATACTTCAAGACCTTTATAAGGTATGGAAGTATAGATGAATGTCTTTGATTTTTTATTGGAGTATGTGAATTGTTTTGATACTCCTGTTGGAATTGTGACGATTTTATCTTCTGGAATGTGATGATACTTGATGAATTGTTCTCTACACCAGTTAGATGGAGATACAATTAAATCACAAATTGAAAAATCAAAGTTAAGATATACTGGTTGGTCGTAAGAATGTTGCGACCATAAAATTTTAATTGGTTTATTTGATTGTTGAAGTTCTTGTGGTAAATGAGAAACTATAATGTTTTCTGGAAACTTATAATATTCTTCAAGAAAAAAATAAGAACTTTCACTTGCTCCTGATTTCATAATGTTTATTTGTTAGTATTTGATGTTGCTGCTAATAATTGTCTTGGGGAACTTAATGAACCTCTTGGGGATACTGATGATAGGTCATTTGAGAAATCTATACGATCTACTATTGCTATTGCTGATATATTTTGACCACCACCAAACCAACCATAGTTGGAGTTTCCTGTTGCTGATAAAAAAACTCTTACTCCACTTAATGGATTTCTAACCGATATTGTTGCAGAATCATTAGAGAAATCTATACGATTTATTGCTGATGTAGCAGCAGGTACAAAACCACCACCAAACCAACCATAGTTAGAGTTTGATGTTGCTGTTAATCGACTTACTAAACTACCACCCAAGTTCAATATACATCTAAATGATCCTCCTGCAGAATCATTAGAGAAATCTATACGTTCTACTGTTGATATTGATGGTGCAAAACCAGCACCCCACCAACCATAGTTAGAGTTTCCTGTTGCTGCTCCACCATTTCTTAGGGAACTTAATGGACCTCTTGGTGATGCTGTTGTAGAATCATTGGAGAAATTTATACGTTCTACTGTTGCTAGTCCTTGTCCACCACCAGCATAACCACCACCAAACCAACCATAGTTAGAGTTTCCTGTTGCTGCTAAATCAGATCTTGCTGAACTTAATGGACCTCTTGGTGATGCTGTTGCAGAATCGTTGGAGAAATCTATACGATCTACTGTTGATACTGTTGTTGGTGTTGCTGCTGGATTAATACCACCACCAAACCATCCATAGTTGGAGTTTCCTGTTGCTGCTAATGATTGTCTTGCTGTAAATAGTGGACCTCTTGGTGATGCTGTTGCTAAATCGTTTGAGAAGTCTATACGGTCTACTGTTGCTACTGTTGTTGGTGTTGCTCCGGGATTTTGACCACCACCAAACCAACCATAATTCCCTGCTTTTTGTCTGCGAATATTGAGAACTCCTGAGGTTGCTGCTAATTGATATCTTGCCGAACTTAATGGTAATGGACCTCTTGGTGATGCTGTTGCTAAATCATTAGAGAAATCTATACGTTCTACTGTTGTCTTACCAATTCCAGGTTGCCCACCACCAAACCAACCATAGTTAGAGTTTCCTGTTGCTGCTAAAGCAGCTCTTCCTCCTGGTGATAATAATAGACCTCTTGGTGATGCCGTTGCAGAATCATTAGAGAAATCTATGCGGTCTACTGTTGAAATGACGTCAAAACCATTAGAAAAACCACCACCAAACCAACCATAGTTAGAGTTTCCTGTTGCTGCTGAATTAGATCTTCCTCCTGGTGATAATAATGGACCTCTTGGTGATGCCGTGGAAGAATCATTAGAGAAATCTATGCGGTCTACTGTTGTTGTTTGAGGATTATTACCACCACCAAACCAACCATAATTAGAGTTTCCTGTTGCTGCTACACCATATCTTGCAGAAGTTAATGGACCTCTTGCTAATGCTGTTGCTGCATCATTTGAGAAATCTATACGGTCTACTGTTGAAAATCTTATAAATGGTGATGGAGGATTATAACCACCACCAAACCAACCATAGTTAGAGTTTCCTGTTGCTGCTAATTTCAATCTTGCTAAACTTAATGGACCTCTTGGTGATGCCGTTGCTGCATCATTTGAGAAATCTATACGGTCTACTGTTGATATTCTAGGAAATCCACCACCACCAAACCAACCATAGTTAGAGTTTCCTGTTGCTGTTAATCCCTGTCTTGCGGCACTTAATGAACCTCTTGCTGTTGCAGTTGCAGTATCATTAGAAAAATCTATGCGGTCTACTGTTGCTACTGTTGTTGGTGTTGCACCACCACCAAACCAACCATAATTCGCAACGGATTCTTTATTCAACCAATCACCAGTCAGTCTTGACCCTCTTGCTTCATTGAGAGTAAATGCTCCAAATATATTGTTGTTATTGATTGTCATTTACTTATATGAAAAGACTGATGGGTTGTTTTGCCTTTCTCCAAAATTCCATACCAGAATACTTATTCAATACATAATCACTCAAAACTTCTTCGGGTCTTTTGGAAGTTCTTTTCACTTGCTTACGAACTTCGTGCATATCACTCAATCCGTAAACTTCATTATCTTTCTCCCTATATTTATGACTTACATTTCCAAAGTCGTGTTTGTATTCAGGAATCTCTAAAAACTTATAAACCTTTCGCATCGTGTCTTCTGGACGGTTCACCAAGTCATTATACTCAATCATATGCATATACCTCCCACAACCCTTGTTAAACCCCTCTCCAAAGGCATACAGAGACTGGTCTACAATACCTTCAGGGCACATTAGATAATCACACCGATTATCATCAGTAGGTTTATATCCCTTCTCTATGAGTGCCTTATCTACAAATGATACTTGATTTGAATTGCGATGAATCATTTGAATAAAAGATGCAAGAATCTCTACCACATCTCTTACAGGACACAGAATCTTTGGAGTCTTTGTAATGTATTCTTGTATTCTTTCGGTGTTATTAGGCCAAGCTCTGCATTTGTCACAGATAATTGGTTTATCAATATCATCATAATAATTATCAATCACACTTGAAATAATCTTATGATGCTGTGCTGGTTTTGGATATGCAAGTGCCTGCTCTGAGCCTTCAAAGTATTGCTCTGTATAATACATAATCTCCAATACAGGAGATATAGCACCACAGTGAATGTCTGGATTTTGATTTAGAATTGCAGAAAGTAATGTAGAACCAGAACGAGGTAATCCACTTTCAAAAAAATAAGTCTTATGCATTATTAAAAAAGAACAATTGAACTAATCTACCATTTTCTAAACAATCCCCAAAGTTTGCTCCGTGCGAGTGCCAGAGTTTTGGGTCAAAGATAACTGCTCTATTATACTTCATATTTGCCAAACAGTATCTTTCCCACTTGGAACGGTCAAGTCCATCACCGTAGATAATACCATCACGGATTTCATCATAAGAAGTATAACCAAACCAGGATGCTTCTTCTCTTTCAGGACATTTTTCCCATCCCAGTTTCTTATGTTTCCAGAAAGATGTTCCTGCCTCATCAATACACTGATGTGGTAGATTCATATAAAGAACACAACCCCATTCCCAGATTGGGTCAATATGAATATCTTGTTGATATGTATCTGCTTCTAATGATAATCTAAAATCTCCGTGATTACCTTCTTGTGCTGGAATCAAATGTCTTCCAATGAGATTTTCAAACTTATCGTGAATCTCTTGATTGTAAAAAGTTCCGTTTGAGTTTCTGCCTGGATATGTATAACCGTCTTGTGGTTGTGGATACTCCAGGTTCAGTGCATATTGACGAACTTCATATGGATTCTCATAGAAATTATCAATAATAATAATGTTCTGCTTCATAAAGAATAATGTAGTTTCAAGTATTTATCCTATTGGTGTGTTGGAGGTTGCTGCTGATTGATATTTTGGCGAACTTAATGGACCTCTTATTGATGCTGTTGCATTATCATTAGAGAAATCTATACGGTCTACTGTTGCTACTGCTGGGAAACCACCACCAAACCAACCATAATTAGAGTTTGATGTTGCTGCTAAATATGCTCTTCCTGCACTTAATGGACCTCTTGGTGATGTTGCTGCTAAATCATTAGAGAAATCTATACGGTCTACTGTTGCTACTGCAGGAAATCCACCACCAAACCAACCATAATTAGAGTTTGATGTTGCTGATAAAGCTTGTCTATTTGCACTTAATGGACCTCTTGGTGATGCTGTTGCTAAATCATTAGAAAAATTTATACGGTCTACTGTTGCTACTACTGGAAAAGCACCACCACCAAACCAACCATAGTTAGAGTTTCCTGTTGCTGCTAAATTATATCTTGCTGCACTTAATGGACCTCTTGATGCTGTTGCATTATCATTAGAGAAATCTATACGTTCTACTGTTGCTGTTGTTCCCTTACCACCACCAAACCAACCATAGTTAGAGTTTCCTGTTGCTGCTAAATTATATCTTGCTGCACTTAATGGACCTCTTGGTGATGCTGTTGCTAAATCATTTGAGAAATCTATACGGTCTACTGTTGCTGTTAGAGGACTATTACCACTACCAAACCAACCATAGTTAGAGTTTCCTGTTGCTGCTAATTGTTGTCTTGCTAAACTTAATGGACCTCTTGGTGATGCTGTTGCTAAATCATTAGAAAAATCTATACGTTCTACCGTTGCTAATGGTCCAGGACCATTACCACCACCAAACCAACCATAATTCCCTGTTTTTTGCAGTTTGATTGCTGGTCCTTTTGCTTGTCCTGATGTTGCTGCCAATAAAGTTTTTCCTGGTGAGGGAGCTGGAGATGATACCAAACCTCTAACTGATACTGTTGCCAAATCATTAGAGAAATCTATGCGGTCTACTACTGAATATTTAATTGGAAATGTACCGTAACCACCACCAAACCAACCATAGTTAGAGTTTCCTGTTGCTGCTAACGCATATCTTGCTGCACTTAATGAACCTCTTTGTGATGCTGTTCCAGTGTCATTGGAAAAATCTATACGGTCTACTGTTGTTACTGAGCTGGGGGCAGTATTACCACCACCAAACCAACCATAGTTAGAGTTTCCTGTTGCTGCTAAAGCATTTCTTGGTGAACTTAATGTGCCTCTTTGTGATACTGTTGCTAAATCATTAGAGAAATTTATACGGTCTACTGTTGCTACTGGTCCTGCAACAAAACCACCACCAAACCAACCATAGTTAGAGTTTCCTGTTGCCGCCAAAATTCCTCTTGCCGAACTCAATGGTCCTCTTGGTGATGCCGATACTGAATCATTCGAGAAATCTATACGGTCTACTTTTGATATTGGTACTAATGTAGGAACCGTACCACCACCAAACCAACCATAGTTAGAGTTTCCTGTTGCTGCTAAACGATATTTTGCTGAACTTAATGGACCTCTTGGTGATGCCGTGGAAGAATCATTAGAGAAATCTATACGGTCTACTCTTGATACTGTTGTTGGTGTTGCTGCTGGATTAATACCACCACCAAACCAACCATAGTTAGAGTTTCCTGTTGCTGCTAAATTATATCTTGCTGAACTTAATGGACCTCTAATATTTGCTGTTCCAGTGTCATTAGAAAAATCTATACGGTCTACTATTGATACTGATGCTGGTGTAGCACCACCACCAAACCAACCATAAGTATCATCAGTACTCATCACCTCAAGTCTTTTTAATTTATAAGCAACTTGTAGACCAAATACTCCAATTGCCATTTTACTTACCGAATACGTGAGAACCGATGTGCTGTAATTCTATACTTGTATCCATCCAAACATCATAACCAATATCACTCACACGATGAAAGAAACTCATATCTTCTCCCAAGTATTTTCCTTCCTTATTCATTTCGGCAAAGTAGTGATATGAATTATGATATTCTTTTTCAGTAATTGGATAGTTTGAATTATTCAATTCTGGAAAATACTTTAATTCACTATAATGTTTATTTAGTTTCTCAAATACACTTCTATGAATTAATACAAATCCCATACCAATTCCACCAATTTTTACCAGATTTCCACATAACTTTACAGGATTATAAAGTTCATAACAGTGTCGTATTGGAAGTGTTTTCATTGGATATGATGCAGACACAATTGGTTTTTGATATGAATATAACTTCAACATATCTTCTGGTTGAAATGCAACATCAGCATCCAGACAGAACAGATACTCAAACTCTGTATTATTCATAAAGAAATTAGCAATTCTTGACCGTCCGTGAGTAATCAGTGACTCATTTGCGACGGTCATAATCCCGTGTTCTACGTTATTACGAACTAAAAGTTTACCAAGATTAAAGAGTGATGTTGTGGTTTTTTCATTCACCAATCCACCATAACAAGGTAATGATATAAGAATACTCATAAATTAAGAAGTTTTTTGTTTTCCTGCGACTTGTATTTCTATTGCGTATGGTGTATTAGTAATCGCAAAGATTGATTGACCGATACCAATTCTCTTCGGTGCTTCGCAAAGTTCAATTGAAGAGTTCTTTGGAATTACCATATTATAGGCCAACCAAGAAAAGATTGTATCACTATTACCAATACCTACGGAGACTGGATAATCACCACCAGGATAGACTAATCCATCAGAAATATTTGCAACTCGGATGGACTGAATGATTGATGGATAAGTAATTCCAGTTCCATAATAAGCAACCGGAATTGTAGAAAGTCCTGCAGTTACTGATGTAGTATTTGAAGAGGCAGCAGAAACAGTTCCAGTACCATTCAGATATGCAGTATCTGTTGATGACTGATAAACAACCGTGACTTGTAATGCACCGTCTTGTGGAACAACGACTTCTGTGAATGAAAGTGATGTAGATGCAACTGATACTGTTGCTGGTCTTGTCATTGGAACTAACAGTGAACCGGGAGTATAACCAACACCTACAAAAGTATTCGTCTGAATACCAGTGTTAATACCAGTTGGTGCAATTAATTGACCTGCTGCAATAAAGTTTGTAATCGCAGCACCTGCAGTAACTGTAAGAATGTTAGAGTTTGCTGTTTGCGAAATTGCTGCGGTTGATGTTGAACCAATACCAGTACCAGCACCAGTAGATTGTAACACAATACTATCCAGTGCATTGAGAACCATTGGTTGTTTTAAGAGTTCAACAGCAGAACCCACAGGAACTGGAAGTCTGGATGAAACCTTGGATACTGGTGAGAACCAAGCAGTACCACTTACTGCCTGACCTGCAATTGGTTTACTGAGTGTAACTCTAGTTCCGTCTACACTGGTTACATAAGTATTATACTGGAATCCAGCAGTTGAACCAATACCTGTAGTTTCACCAATATTACCTTGTCCTGTGACTGCCATACCAACGATAATACTACTTGCAGAACCAACTGTAATTGTATTAATACCTGCACCACCACCTATACTAATAGTTGCTGGAACTTTTCTTGCATTCATTACAAAACCAGCAGTGATTTCGGCATCACCATTGGATATGTTTGTAACGTGAATTGAATGAACAAGATATTTGTTTGAACCAGAAGGAAGTGTTGTAATTTGAGTAACTGTTGTACCAACACCAACAATATCTAATGTTCCTGTTGGTTGAACGTAAATTACATTGTCAATCGTTGTATCAAACTTACCAGAACCACCAGCAGCAGCAGTTGCCCATAAAGTTCCAGTTGCAGTTGATTGAAGAACTTGGCCTGTTGTTCCTGCTGAGTTTGTAGAGTCATAGACAGCACCAGTGACTCTTACATTACCCAAAATGTGTAGTTTTTGTGTTGGATTTGTAGTTCCAATACCAACATTGAAACTACTATTACCAGTAATCCAAGAAGTACTGCCAGAACCAATAATTAATTGATCATCACCAGTGATTATTGGTAATTGAACACTATAACCAATGGCAACATTTCTATCACCAGAAGTTTGAGTACATCCTGCACTCTGACCAAAGAAGTTATTATTAGAACCAGTAGCATTTAAAACTCCTGCTCTCCAACCAAAGAAGTTATTGTGATTTCCAGTAGTATTACAGAATCCTGATTGACAACCTAAGAAGTTATTGCAAGATCCACTAGTAAAATTAAATCCTGCACTATTACCAAAGAAGTTATTGTCACCTCCATTAACAGTTATACCAAAACCCTTACCAGCATATAAACCAAAGAAGTTATTATTAGATGCAGCAGTAGTACTTCTTCCTGCACCTACACCTATAAAGTTATTGCAAAATCCATTGTTATTAAATCCAGCTAAAAATCCAAAATAATTATTGTATCTTCCTGTTGTATTGCATCTTCCGGAACTAGTACCTAAAAAGTTATTATGACATCCGGTGGTGTTTAAACATCCAGAATAAAGACCAAAGAAATTATTATTATTTCCAGAAGTGTTTGCTATTCCTGCATTACGACCAAAGAAATTATTATGACATCCGGTGGTGTTTAAACATCCAGCATAAAGACCAAGGAAGTTATTAAAACTTCCAGTGATGTTACTTTTTCCTGTAGCTGTACCAAAGAAGTTATTATAACTTCCGGTGGTATTTGTACAACCTGCAAAACAACCAAAGAAGTTATTTTCGCGTCCAGTGGTGTTGGATCTTCCTGTACATTTTCCAAAGAAGTTATTATAAGATCCAGAGGTGTTTGCTGCCCCAACACAAGAACCAACAAAGAAATTACCAACACCAGTTGTAATAGAACATCCAGTATTACTATCACCAATTCTTATGTTACTATTAGTTCCTAAACCAAGTCTACCATCAATTGTTGCATCACCATAAATTCTTGTACCAGATTTGAGTTGTGCCATTTTTTATGCCTGTGCCTCCGTCCAGGAAAGTCTTGTAGCAACATTTGCTTGATTATTTGACAAATTAGTTGCAACAATTGTAAG
>Ga0209085_1001332_pt1 | contig 15450 bp, 25 predicted proteins | sample C_131016_EF_Meta_FD_187310 | JGI IMG/M metagenome (GOLD analysis project Ga0209085, IMG submission 187310) | Freshwater microbial communities from Lake Croche, Canada to study carbon cycling - C_131016_EF_MetaG (SPAdes) (version 2) | ecosystem: Environmental > Aquatic > Freshwater > Lake...
ATTCCGTTATAAATGCTCCCAACCCAACAAAAAGCCAATAGCCATTCGCCGATCAAGGTGAATGGTGGCTATTGGCTTTTTGTTGGGTCGGCGCAAAACCAGCCCCTAGCAATAGGGGCTGGCTGGCTGGTTGCTATGCTATGCAGTCACAGCCATTGTCATGCGCTTTGAGTAATGAGTTTTCTGGCAGACCTTGTATGCGCTCAGTCAAATCTAGCGCTGTCATGTAAGCGCCAGACCAGTATGACTTTTCATCGCCTGACGCCACATGCATACTGTGGTAAAAATCTGCTGTGTCTGAGATTACTTTTAGAGCCTGCTCTAAAGTAGTTGATGGCTTTGTTCTGTTAGCACAGTCATAACAAGTTGTTTCTGTTATGCCTAAAAGGAAAGCATCTACTCCAGAATAAACAAGGTTTTCAGTAGTGTTGCAGATTAGACAAGTTGCCATTTTTTATTTACCAACCTTGTTCATAAGTTCCTGAACATCATTTCGCAAGAATCGCAAAGTTTCTAAAATTGCTTGCTGTTCATGGTATTCACGCTGAACATCTAGGCGGGCGCTTGTGCTGTTGCTGACTGCATTAGTTTCATTTAGCAATAAATCGATCACCTGACCAAAAGCCATAATCTGACCTAACTCTACTGATAACTCTGTTGCTGTTTTAGTAGTCATTTCTGATACTCTCTCTGTTTTGGCAAGTTCCCTTGACTTGCTCTATGACTAATTTATACCAAATAGGCTTACCAAGATACACATTTAGGTAACGATTTCGTTACATAACGATTTGATAACGACACGCATCCAACCCAACAAATTATGCTATATAACAACTCCGTTGTTTATATAGGGCCTTATAGCATAATTTGTTGGGTCGGCGCGACACGCCCGAGATGATCGTTATCATCTCGTTATAAACTCCCCGAGGGGAGCGGGGAGTCTAGGGCTAGGCTCCCCGCTATTTACTAAGCGTTTAGAGATTCACGCTTAATTTCGCCAATTACTTTTAGCAACTGAACAATTGCTGATTCAACACTGTCGAAGTTGCTCCAAATTGTGCCGTCATAGTTTCCATTAGCGTTTAGTTCGGCAGAATAACTTTCAACTTCGAACTTGATGTAGGCAAAACTTGTTGCAGGATAGATAACCGCTTTTATAGTTGCACGGTGTGTGTCTTGGTAGAAATAAAACCACGCTAAATCATCTTCTAATTTTTCTAGTGTTAGCCCTAGTTCTTCAAACTGTGTTTCAATTTTTTCAGTAAATTCGCCTAGTGAAATTGTGGACATTTTGATACTCTCTCTATTTGTGAGCCAGTTCTCTTGACTGGCTTCACTACTAACAAAATAGGGCTATTACACTAAAAGTTACCATTTCGTTACATAACGAAATCGTTATAAAACACCCCCGCCAACCCAACAATTACTGGCAACAAGTTGCCTAGTAATTGCAAACCCATCTATATGCTAATGCTATAGATGGGTTTGTTGGGTCGGCGACACGCCCGGGCTGCATTGTTACACAACTGTTATAAAGAGTCAGTTTAGCCACTTGACTCAGGTGGTGTTGCTAGTTAGTGCTGTTCACATCCACAGCAGTTATCGCAAGCGATAGGGTTGCTGTTTGCGCAAACACAGAATACATCTAGTTCTGTTTTGCAGTTAGGACAAAGTGCTATCTGCCCTGTTGTAGTTCGGATAAAATCATCCATTTTATTTGCCCTTCTTGTTCTTGTCGCTTGCTTGGTTTAGTAGTGCTTGGAAGCCACGCCCTAGGAAGAATGATCCTATTGCGATTAGTAGTGTTAGACCGTTCATTTTATTGCCCTTCTTGTTTGAGTGGTGGCAGTTTTACAGGTCTGCCAACTGTTTTGGAGCGTTTTATGCCAATGGTAATTCTGTGATGTCTGGCATAATCCATTCTGGAGCCGAACCGTTGACCTCATCAACCTGCCAGAGTGCATCAACAGACTGCCAAGACTGTGACTGTGCAATTCTGAAACTGTCAATGCCCTTGACCTGAATGCTTAGGATAGACTGCTGACCATTGACATCATTGCCAACTGTGTACCCTGATACTTTACCAATGACCGAACTATCTAATGCTTCATTAGCAAGATAGATAGTGTCGCCGATAGACAACCTGAACATAATTACTACTCTCTATTAGTGGCAAACTCTGGGGGCTTGCTCTACTATCAACATTACACCTGCCAAGCCTATTAGGATACCAATTTAGGTTACAAAATGGTAACGATTAGTTCCGATCATCTGTTCGGACAAGATGCTTTGGGGGGGTACGGTTAGGCGAACACTTGTTCGGGAAAGCCGCCAGGGCTTCCTCGCGATTTTGACTCAATAAAGTTAGGCAGTAGCCTAACTTCGTGCCTAAAGGGCGGGGGTAGCGGGCGCAGCGTGAATGGCGATCGTTATCGAATCGTTACTTAAGCTGTGAGGCAGGTGGCCTGCGCAGCTAGTTAAATATTTGATTATCTTTTTGTTTTAATAGGAATACTTATTTGATTGGTATAGCGGTGATAGCTGCGCCGCCTACCCTGCAAATTTCACAATATTAGATGTTGTTGTTTTTCGTGTTATAATCTGTTCCCTATGGTTTATACTGGAACAATGAGTAGAAAGATAAGCAATGCCGTTATATGAAACAAGCTGTCACCTATGCAGCCAAAAGACTATGCACAACGCTGTAGATGAAGCGGGAGCTGAAGAGAAGCATCGCGCCCTTGACTCGCACAAAGAAGCCCAATCACAGTTTGATGCGCTATTAAACCAGATAAACCAGAATAAAGCTAAGCGTGCTGCTTTTGACCATGGTAAAGACCACAACGACTAATGGAACCAAAAGACTCACAGCTACCTAAGCCTATTAAGTGGACAGTTAACAGCGACCCTATTCTTAAAAGAACTAGTTACACCTCGTCTACTGGACACGTTATTAATAGAAAAGCAGTCTATGGTATAAAGAAGGGTAAGCCATCTGGCTATCGGTATTACCTCAGTAACGCAGATGGCAGCATTACTGGAATACCTCAGAACTACCACACTACCTTAAACAGTGCTAAAGCCCATGTAGAGGAAATTACAAGAGGTAAAGACTAATGAAGCCACGCGGACTAATGGAAGAGTTCCAACACGGCCGTGCGCCCGAACTGCATCAAGTGCTAGGTGTATTCACCCAAAATAATGCCGTTTTAGGGCTAGATGTGATGGGGGCAATTAGATTGAATGATGGTATCTTTAGTGGACCAAAAGGTGCATATCAACGGTATACTACTTCTAAGGCAGCAGCAGATGTTGCACAAACACCTTACGGGAGTTCAATATGAATCCAAAAGAAGAGCAGTTTAAAAAAGTCCATAAGGAAACTATGGGACAACTAGATAGCACTATCAGGTTGACCCGAGGCCTTGCCGACATTTTTAGTAACACCAGTATGTCTTCCAGTGAGAAGGACGCTGCTATAGATGCCCTAAACAAGTCTGTAACGGCTAGCCCGTCGACTACAAGCACTGAGCATGAATATAATGAGGCAATGTCTCAAGACCCTCGCTACAACGCTCCTGAAGACCTTGAAGGAATGGGTAACGATATGGCAAGTAAAGAAGGGCAAAGTTAATGAAGCCGAATAAACCACAGTTGACTAAAAATGAAACAGTTAACGCTAGAGACGAAGCAAGTCGCGCTAGTAGAAGTATTGTTAAAAACAATAACCCTGGTCACCCGGTTGTAAAAGCTGCAATACAGCGCAACATTGTAGAAGGAAAAGTGCGAAATGCTGTAGATACCGGATTAACTGTTAACGAGGCAGATAGACGCTATAAAGCAGCAAAGAATAACGCTCAAAGACACGATGCCACAATTCAAGTTAAAGGCGGGGCTATAAGAAGAGCCCGTAACGGTGAGTCTATGGACTTAATTATTGGCGTTAACCCAGATAGGAATAAATAATGGAGCCTAAAGATAAACAGCTAGACCCTAAGCGTAATTCGTTACCAAGCAAGTGTGATACTTGCGGTGGCGGCTTCCACAACGGTTTTTATGGACACCCTACGACTTGCGACGACTGCATTGTAGAAGCTGAAGAAAAGGATAAGAAATAATGCCCTTTAAAGGAAGACAATTTAAAGGCTTAACGCCTGAGCAGAAAAAATCTGCTCGTACTGCTCAAGGTGGAGAATACCGTGTAACTCAAGGGCATTTAGCTTCTGAATCTTTAAGTCCATCTACTACAAGCGGTAGAAAGAAAGTTGTTGACACTGCGATGTCAACCAATAAGAGAGAACTTGAGAACTTTCGCAATTCTGGTAAAAGTGTTAAAGACCTTGACCGAATGTATAAAACAACTGGTAAAACAGTAGAAGCTAGTGGTGGGGCCATTGCTCGTATTAGAGCCGGCGAACCTGCTAGGTATGATAAGGGTAGATAATGGCTGAAAAGAAAAAAGCAACCGCAAGTAAGGCTAAGACAAAGGCTGGTACTACTAAAGACGGTAAAAAAGTTTATGGCCCGTTTAAAGGCTCTGCTAAGAACGGTGGACGTCCTATGATGTCTGTCGTGAACAAAGATGGTTCTCGTACATCTATTGACGCTGCTAAGTACAAGTACGAGAAGAAAACAGGCAAGAAGTTGCCTAAAGGTACCGACGTTGATCACAAGGACAACAACCATTCTAATGACAGCATGTCTAACCTTCGCCCTATGAAGCACGGTAAGAACACTGCTAAAGAGAACAAGCGTCGTGCAGGTAAGAAAGAGAATGAAAAGTAATGGCAAGTAAAAAACCTAAAACCTCTAAAACCCCTAAGACTTCTACGCCTTCTAGGGAGGCCGGTCTAAAGATAATGTCGTCAAGCTGTGGCTGCACTTACCTAGGCGATGGTAGGCATATTGGTGGAGACTTTATTCCGCCAGGTACAGATAGCAAACAGCAAACATCTCACTGCGGTAAAATGGGCGGCAGCTCGGGTCCTTGCGACTTCTTGTAAAATAATTCGGTTTAGATAAGAAATCTGAAACAACTCACGCCATACTTATTACTATGGCGTTCCGATCAAGCGTCTTTAAATCTATCTCTAGAGAAAGTACAAATCAATGGCAAACAACCTAGGTGACCTTCAGGACAGCGGTACGCTAGTCCAAAACACCAATGCAATTGTGAACGGTGCCACTACAAACAGCACTAGCGTCATCATTGCCACAGCTAACCCTTACATATTCGTTGGTCAGACCGTAACTGGTTCTGGTATCCAAAACGCTAACGGTATCACAGGAGCTACTAAAGTCACAGCAATTAGCGCTGATGGACTAACCCTAACCCTTAGCAACCCTGCAACTCTTGTAGACAAGGTGACTCTTGTCTTCCTATCTGTTTACGCACCTACTGCTACTACTACTGTAAACGGTGCTATCTCAAGCGCAACTAACTCAGTTACTATTGTTGCTAACACCCTAATTGCTGTTGGTCAGCTTGTTTCTGGTGTCGGTATCAACGCAGCTACTGCTACAACAGCTAACACTGTAAATAACAACGCTACCTCCACTACCTTGGTTCTTAACGCTGCTACTTCTGCGGCAGTTGCAGACAAGGCTGTTCTAGTGTTCTGGAACTTGGCTAACGCTAACATCGGTACTGACTTTGTATGGGGTAACTATGCAATTCAGCCAAACGATGACCGTGCAACCACTCCTGCTGGTAACTTTGTTGCTTCTGGTGTTACAACTGCAAAAATTACAGATGCATCTAGCACTGGTAAGATTACTACTTTTACAACTGACGTAGCCCACGGTATTTCGGCAGGTCAGTACGTAAACACCGGTATCTATGCTATTGGTGGTACAGTTGCTGTTCCAACAGCGGGTACAACAGTATCAGCTACTACAGGTACTTCTACTTCAGTAACTCTTGCTGCTGCTACTCCAACCGCTGACACTACTCAGGGAACTGTAACTCTAGCCACTTCTGCTGCCCACAATATCAGCGTTGGTGAACTAGTAACTATCTCAGGTGGTTTGACTACAGCCGCTGTTTACAACGGTACTTTCACAGCTTTGACTGGTACAACTGGTAGCACACTAGTAGTTGCTAACGCTACTGCTGCTGTTGCTTCACCTGCTGCAACAACTACAGCTTGTACTCTTGCTGTTAACCACTTCGATGTTAAAGAAGCTCTTGTATTATCCGCTACAACAACTAGCCCTTATACATTTACAATTGCTCAAGCGCTTTCAAACATCAACGCAGTTGCTCCTACAGGTAAGACCGCTTCTCTTGAAGTTGTTTATGACTCAAGCTGGTCAGCTACTACTAAGGCACAGAGCTCACGTCTAGCTGTTTCTAAGCTTACTGACAGCGCAAGCAAAGACAGATTCGTAATTAGCAACACTGTAAACGGAAACTCTCTAGAGACTCCAATTGACGGTGCTCTTCTTGTAGATTCAGGTTTCTACGGTTTCCCTAACTTCAACACTGGTAAGTACTCGGCTTCAGCCGCTACTGTTGGTGGAAGCACAGGTAACTCATATATCGTAGTAACTTGCCCAAACAACTTTGCTGAGACCCTAACTCTAGGTACAAGCACAGTAAACGTAACTGGTTTCAACAACACTGCTCTAACTACAGCCCTAACTGGTGCAACCGTTGTTTCAGCTACTTCTGACTACTTTGTAGTTGCAGGTACTAACGCGCTTCTAGGTACAACCGTAACAGGAACCGCTCTAGTACAGGTTGTTGGCTGGGGTATTGCAAACTACAACGTAACTGCCGTTACTGTTGATGGTACTACTAACACCACTTACATCTACACTGCACAGAACAACTTGCAAAAGGGTGACAAGGTTACAATTACTGGTTTGGTTAGCAACGCTACATTGAACCCTAACATCAGCAACGTAACTGTGGCTTCTGCAACTGCTACTAGCTTTACAGTAACTGGTCAGACTGCTTCAACTGTTAGCTACGGATTTACTGGTCAGGTTGGTAAAGCAGAATACACAAACGCTTTGGCTAACGTGGATGGTGCTTTCGCTACAGGTACTTTTGGTTACCTAGTTCCTAGCGTAATTGGTAAGTATGACGCTTTGGCAAACGACGCCCTAAAGGACCGTGGTTTTGTACAAAGCGCTGGTTCAACCACATCATCAAGCTCTAACGCAGTTGGTGTAAGCTCTGTAGCCCGTACTGCTGGTAGCACCTTGGCTGTTCTTACAAACAGCACCAGCACGGACTTCACCAACATCGTTGTAGGTGACGTTTTGACAGTATCTAGCTCATCACTTGCAGGTCTTGTAAACGCACTTGATTACCAGGTCGTAGCCAAGATTGACGCTAAGAACGTTGTAGTTAACTCAGGCTCTAGCGTAGTACTTTCATCAGGTACCCTAACCCTAACCCCACGTGTTGGTACAGTCCACGCTCAGCAGTATGCTGCTGGTACTGCGCGTACAACTACTGCAATTACTACTGGCCTCTGGGCTTAATAGTTAAATAGAAAAGCCCCAGTCGTTTGGCTGGGGTTTTTTTATTTAAACTGCTAAACTTAAAAAAAAGGAATAGGATTTAATTATGGCTGATAATATTGAAAAATCTGCTGCCGAAGCTATGGCAGGCTCACAAAGTAAAGGCACCAGTTACTTAAAAGATTTGCTTAAATTTAGTACTTTGTCTGGTAATAACCGGAATAACTCTGGATCAAACTCAGGTAGTTCATCTTCTAGCTCTAGCTCTACAGTAGGTGGGCAAGGCACAACCGGTAATGGCTGGACTGCTGAAGACTATAAGAACCACAATGAGTATAAAGAGAACGAAAATCGAAGACTCAATGAGACTGCGGATAATGATGTTACAAGACATGTTACAAAAAGCTCTCATGATATTACCCTAGATAACGCATCCAAAGACGCTGAATTTACACGTCAAAATACTTCTAAAGACCTAAAGCACCTTCGCAAAGAGTCCCAAAGAAACAATGATGTTACTCGTAATAACACGATACTTGAAAACGCAAAAAACAACGGCCAAGTATCTAGCATAGATGTGGACCACAAAAGTGGACGCCAACAGATTAGATTTAACGACTCTCCGGTTAGAGAAACTAACCCTGGAAATGGCGCAGGTAACCAAGGCGGAAGCACACAGCAAGGTCAACCTGGCGGTAAAAGAGCTCCTGCTGGTAAACGTAAGCCTAGAGAAAAAAGTCCTTTTGAAACTCGTTATCGTGATGAAGACGCTAAAGGAAGCCAAGATTACTTGGGCACTACCTTGACCGCAAAAGACTGGGCCGTAATTGACAAAAAAGAACGTAGAGATGTTGCTAATAGTTACGTTACTAAAGGCGATAAGCTAACTCCAGCGCAAAAACGTCAAAATACTGCTGCTAGGTCATACGCAACTCCTTTTAAGCCAGGCACTACTGCCGGACAAGCTAAGACTGCTGCAACTAAACCTCGTGGAAAAAAGGCTTAAAGTAGATATACGTCGTAAAGGGCCTTTAGCGGCTCGTACAGGCGCTATAACCTCTACTGACGTATACGAACGTGATGCACGCCCTGTAGGGCGCTCTAGAGAGTTTACAGACGCGCTTATGCGTGCTGGAGACTCTGCGATTGCCGGTATTCCTACTCACATGAAAGAGTGGGGAAGATGGCGAACGTAAAACGTAAAACAGAGTTTAAAAAAGAAGCACAGTTTAAGCCTGTGCAAATAAATGATACGCGCTTTGGTATTCGTAAAATATATCTGAATCAATCGGAAAAGCCACAAACTTTTTCATACGCTAATCCCGGCCGTAGCTGGTGGGGAACCAGATAATAGGAACTTATGTCTACCGACCAATTAATTGCCCTTATTGCTACCCTCTGTACTATTCTTAGCTTAGGTGGCTTCGTTGTTGCCCGTTTAGTTAAGGGTTATACGTCTGAGATAGTGAGCACTCTTGTAAAAGACTATTTGTCAGAACTTAAGCCAAATCACGGTTCATCTCTTAGGGATGACATTATTTGCATAAAAACTGACTTGACTAGCCTCAAAGTAGATGTTGCTACTTTAGAGGGTAAGTTTGACCAACACATCGCAGAGAACCTGTCTTAACTCTGGTATCATAGTTTAATGCGAATCATTAAACATCAAGCTTATCAAGGGCATCCAGTCCCTAAACATGTCTATTATGTAAACCCTGATGAAACTCCGTTTGACTATGGGGTACTTGATGAACCTGAAAGGGTATATGAAGACGATGAGCTTGTAGATGATTCTGAAGAAGAGGTCGAAGAATAATGGCTAATAAAAGTAATAATCCTTGGAGTAATAGAAGAAGAGCCGAAGCGCAAACAGCTGGCAATGACCAAACTAAAAACACTAAATATTGGTTAGATGTGCTTACGGATGAAGAAAACCCTGATGTTGATGGCCCAAATGATGACAAGTTTGAAGTAGATACTCAAACTAGTTTTCCGTCTCTTACTGCCACCTCATCTACTAACCCAGAAAAACCAAGAACTGTAAAAGCCGGATATGACTTTAATGAAGAAAAGTTAATAGTCGTATTTAGAGATGGAACTTGGTGGGAGTATCGCGGAGTATCTGAGTTCATATGGTATGATTTTTTATCGTCTGAATCTAAAGGTAGATTTCTTAGGCAATCAGGCCTTGACCAGTGGGCAGATATGGGCCCAGTTGATATCAATGCTATGCCTAAACACCGCAGAGTCCAGATGACAGAGATGAAAAATTTCTTAGATTATACGTACGATAAAAAGGATAAATAAATTGCAATCATTCGGTTCACTATATGTTGATACTATTAAATTAAAGCACCCAGTTTTTCCCCTGTTTGAATGGGGCTGGAGTCAAGAAACTGAATACCCATTTAGAGCAAGTAAAACTTGCCTAGTGGTTTGGGTACCGTTTGCTCCGCGAGGTTATGCTTTTGGTATTTGGGGTAGTTCTGTTGAAGACGAAGCACTAGGCAAGGTGCTACGTAAACTTGATACTCCTAGCGAGGAAATCAAGAAATGGTAAGTTTTAAGAAAAAACGTTGGAATAAACCATTTCCAGAAAAGATTTCTAAACGCGTATCTAGGATTCCTAGCGCAGACCTTATAACTTGGGCAGATCAAACTTTATATGAATTAGGCCGTTTAATTAGCATTTATCAAAGAGTTCGCACACCAGAAGCTTTAAAAGAGCTGGTGATTAGCGCAGAAGCGTTCCATGCGGTCGTAGAGGAATTGAATAAAAGAACAAATACTACTTTATAAAGTTTAATGCTTATTTGTGATAGTATTGTTAAGCCAACCTTCCTTCTCTCCCGTATGGCACTTAGTAACCCTGAGTCATAACGGCTCAGGGTTACTTTACTTTAAGGCGATATATGAATAACGACGACGAATTTTACGAAGATGAAGAACTTGAAGAACATGAAGATTCGGGCGATTCTGAGTTTGAAGAATATGATGATGGCTTAGATGAGCTATCGCGTGAGTTTGTAGACCAGTTAATCGATAAGATTATGATCTTTATGACTGCTCTTGTAGGTCATCCACTTCGCCCTTATCAGCAACCATTAGCTCGCCGTATTATCGAATCAGTAGTAATTAATGAGGGTGAGGAAATCACTGCCCTTGCTTCTCGTCAGTCAGGTAAGTCTGAGACTGTTGCCGATACTGTAGCCGCGTTAATGGTTATTCTTCCACGCCTTGCCAAAATGTACCCTGATTTGTTGGGCAGGTTTAAAGATGGCCTATGGGTAGGTTTGTTTGCCCCTGTTGAAGGTCAGGCTGAAACCTTGTTCTCCCGCGTTATCTCACGCCTTACTAGTGAACACGCCCTTGCTGTTTTGGAAGACCCTGAGATTGATGATGAGGCTAAAAAGGTTGCTGGTGTAACTAAACAAGTTAAGCTCCTTAACTCAGGCTCATCAGTCATGATGATGACAGCTAACCCTAGGGCCAAGATTGAGTCTAAAACTTTCCATCTTATTGTTATTGATGAGTGTCAGGAAGCAGATGACTTTATTGTGGCTAAGTCAATTGGTCCTATGCTTGCGTCTACTAACGGTACTATGGTTAAAACCGGTACCCCTACCACGCACAAAAATAATTTCTATAGGGCTATCCAATTGAACAAACGCCGTTCTACTGGCCGTGGTGGAAAGCAAAATCACTTCCAATGGGACTGGCGTGACGTAGCTAAAGTTAGTGATGAGTACGGTAAGTTCGTTCGTAAAGAGATGCTTCGTATTGGCGAAGATTCTGACGAGTTCCAGATGGCTTATAACTGTAAGTGGCTTCTAGAACGCGGTATGTTTGTATCATCTACCGTTATGGACCAACTGGGAGATACTTCTCAAAAAACTGTAAAAGCGTGGCACCGTACCCCAGTTATCGTAGGTATTGACCCAGCCCGTAAGATGGACTCCACAGTAGTTACTGTTATCTGGGTAGATTGGGATAGGCCTGATGAGTTTGGGTATTATGACCACCGTATCCTTAATTGGCTTGAGATACAAAATGACGACTGGGAGGACCAGTATTTTCAAATTGTAAGTTTTCTTGAGAACTACAACATTCTGTATGTAGGTGTGGATGCCAACGGTGTTGGAGATGCGGTAGCCCAGCGCCTTCGTTTGCTATTGCCTAGAGCAGAAGTTATATCTGTTGGTAGTAGCCAGCCAGAGCAATCTAAACGTTGGAAGCACCTTAAGACCCTTATTGAACGCCGTCTTATTGGTTGGCCAGCTCACGCTGAAACTCGTAGGTCACGTTCTTGGAAGCGTTTTTACCAACAGATGACTGACCTTGAAGTTAAGTTCCAAGGCCCTAACTTCCTTGCTCATGCTCCAGAAGAAGCCCATGCCCATGATGACTATGCCGACAGTTTGGCTATTGCTATCAGCCTAACACTCGATTTAACTATGCCTTCTGTAGAAGTAACTTCTTCACCATTTTTCAGATAAATTACGTTTATCCTGCAAAAAGTCGGTTTTAGTATAAAACTTGTATAGAGGCCTCAACCTTTATTAGGAGATATTAATGTCAATTGCACCAGACCCAAAATTCCCAGAACGCGCTCCAGTCACTTACGACCGTAAGATGTCTCCAGCAGTTCCTGGTCAGCGTGGACCTCTTCGTTTTGAAGAAGGTATCGGAACTGACACAGACGTACCAGACGAGTTTATGCTCGGAGCTCAGCAGGGGTACACTCCAGCTGCTGGTCGTCCAAACCGCAACGCCGCTGTACACACCAAGACTGCTGAAGAAACCATGAGCGAACGTGCTCACGTTGGTTCAGCTGCATGGGTGGAAGCACCAGATTACCTAAGTGAATTCTCGGGCTCTGCCTTTGAAGACCACGGCTCAAACGTTATTGAAACTGTTACTCGTAGCGGTTCACGTCAACAGCATCCAAACCCTGCTCAGGTTCAGGACTAGGTAAAAAACTCTTAGGCTACCTCGCATACCACTGATGATGGGATGCGAGGTGGTTTAAGTACTTTTAAGGCGGTGAATTATGGCTCTCATTAAGGGTCAAGAAGTAAAAGAGACGCCACATCAATACCCCACAAATCCACGTCTCTGGAACTTAATTACTACTCAAGCAAGAACTCGTTTCTCTAAGTATCCTTCCCCGGCCGCTGCTCACTGGGTGCACACCAAATATATTCAACTTGGCGGTCAATTCGTTGACTCTAAAAAAGATGTTGACCCGCGTATGCGTGACCGTGCTCAAGAAGAGATGGACAAAAAAGAAGAGCAACAAAAAGCCTCTGTACGCAAAGATGTAAATAAGAAAGTAACTAAAAAGGTTACTAGGCCAATTGCTAAATAGTAATACCGTAAAAAAATAAGTGGATTATGCGTTACACTATAACTATCACTAAACTTACTGAAGGCGCTTTATAGCATGTCGATTGACTTTTCCCCACCGTCATATAGAGCCGCATCGTCTGACCTTACAATCAGCATTTCCCCTCTGGGCCTTGTAGAGCTTGCTGATGAGGAGTTTGAAGTACACGGTCCTCGTTTAAACCGTTACTCACTTAACTGGGCTATGTACCTTGGCCACCACACTTCTTTTCGCCGTCAAGCCGGTGAGCCATCTATTGTATTGAATTATTACCGTGCTATTACGGACTTTATTATTAACTTCACATTTAGCAAGGGTGTACAATTCCGTAGCGCTAAAGCTACCGAAGCTATTGTGCCTACGCTACTTGAGCGTGTTTGGGAAGTAGATAATAATAAAGCCACTGTACTTTGGGAAATTGGCCAACAGGGCGGTGTATCTGGAGATTGTTTTATTAAAGTAGCTTATGAAGAAGGTTATGAAGACCCTGCTGGTGGTATCCATCCAGGCCGTGTTCGTGTTCTTCCACTTAACTCCTCTTTTGCCTTTCCTGAGTTTCACCCTCACGACCGTGAGCGCTTAATCAGATTTAAGCTTAAGTATCGTTTCTGGGGCACATCTTTAGAAGGTACTCGCCAGGTTTATACCTATACTGAGATTCTTACTGATGACACCATTGAAGAGTACATCAATGACGAGATGATTGACTCTCGCCCAAATCCATTGGGTGTTATTCCTGTTATCCATATTGCTAACGTTCGTGTATCAGGTTCTCCTTGGGGTCTATCTGACTGTAATGAAATGATTAGCATTAACCGTGTTTATAACGAAACTGCCACAGATATTGCAGATATTATCAATTACCACTCAGCTCCTGTTACCGTGATTATTGGTGCTAAAGCTTCTCAATTGGAGAAGGGCGCTAATAAAGTTTGGGGTGGTCTACCAAAGGATGCTAAAGTTGAAAACCTTGAAGGTGGAGGCCAAGGTCTAAAGGGCGCTATGGAGTTCATGGACCGCCTAAAGAAAGCCATGCATGAAATGACTGGTGTGCCTGAGACCGCTCTAGGTCAAGCACAGCCTATTTCTAATACTTCTGGTGTTGCGCTTTCTATTCAATTCCAGCCTTTGATGAACCGTTACCACCAAAAGATTGTTCAATATGCCCATGGACTAGAGCGTGTTAATGAACTTATCCTTCGTACTCTTGCATTTAAAGAGCCTGAAACATTCTCGTATGACCCAAATACAGAAGGTACCCCTGAGCCAGACCAAGTTATTCAACTAGACCCTGCTGACCCAGAAACTTACCGAACTTACTGCCATTTCCCTCCACCACTGCCTCTAGATAAGCTAATCGTATTGAACGAAATTCAGTCATTGCTATCGCTTGGTTTGCAGTCTAAAGAAGGCGCTTTGCGTGAGCTTGGTGAAGAGTTCCCTGCGGCAGTGCTTCAAGAAATTCGTAAAGAACTTATTGATGACGCAGTTGCTGATGGTGCGCTACGCCTTGTACAAACTGAAATTGACCAAGAGATTATGGCTATGACAGGCCAAATGGCTCCGCCTGATGGAACTACTGGAGGTGGCGGTGCTACTCCAGGTGCAGGTGCCGCGGGCCCTGCTGCTGGAGCACAACCACCAGTTGCTGGTCCTGCATTAGACCCAGAGACTATGGGTAACCTACAACTTGGCGAAGCAGAACTACGAAACCGCTTGGTCACAGAAGCTTACGGAACAAAATTACCTACTAAGAATGTTCCGCAAGATTATCAAAAATAATTTTGATTTAGCAACAAAAACGCTATATAAAGCGTAAAACTTAATATTAGAACATAACGTGCGGCTACATGTGCTACGTGTCGAAAGACATATTCGGAAAACGCCCTATAAAACTAAGGATATAAATGAGTACAGCAGAATCAACACCGAATGCAGAAGCCTTCCAGGCTGAAGCAGGAACAGCTCCAACAGTAGCAACGCCTGACGCTAATGCGTCAATTGCTACGTCAGTATCTTCTACTGAAGTACCTGCAACAAATGCCAGAGTCTACACAGACGAGGACTTGTCTAAGGTTCGTACACAGGAAAAAGATAAGCTTTATCCGCAAATCGATTCACTAAAAGCAGAACTCGCAGAGATTAAACGTCAACGTGAAGAAGAGCTTGCAGCGAAGCGTGCGGAAGAAGAGGCCCGTGCCGCTGAAGAGCGCGTAAAGGCCGAAGCTGATATGGACATTCGTGACCTTCTTAAACAGAAGGAAGGCGAGTGGCAGGAGCAATTGGAGCGTGAGCGTCAAGAACGTGAACGCGCATTTGCACTATTCGAGCGTGAAAAAAACTATGCTGAACTAACCAGTTACAAGCAGCAATTGCTTGAAACTGAGCGGGATAATATTATTCCCGAATTGTTGGACCTTGTAGCGGGTAACACCCCGGAAGAGGTCTCCGCGAGTGTTGAAGGTTTGAAAGAACGTTCAGCTCGTATCCTTGATTCGGCACAGGCAGCGATGCAGAATGCCCGCAAGGAAATGACGGGTAGTCGGGTAACCGCGCCACCCACCGGACCATTGGATATCAATTCGGAACAA
>Ga0209085_1001333_pt1 | contig 15441 bp, 22 predicted proteins | sample C_131016_EF_Meta_FD_187310 | JGI IMG/M metagenome (GOLD analysis project Ga0209085, IMG submission 187310) | Freshwater microbial communities from Lake Croche, Canada to study carbon cycling - C_131016_EF_MetaG (SPAdes) (version 2) | ecosystem: Environmental > Aquatic > Freshwater > Lake...
TGCTTGCTGGGCGGAAAACGGGGTCACAGAGACGCAGTTGAATCACACTATCTTGGCAGCCGGTGTCAACATGATATTGTATTCAGTTATTTTGACAGAGATACCAGTCAGGGAATCTGGGATCCGGATCTTGACCAATATTGTGTTTACATAGGCCACGAGCAGCAAAGACCACCAGACAGTCAATTGCATCCAGCACAACCACATGCAATATTACCAGTTGGCATCTACAATCAAACCTACTACAGTATAGTGGCCGAAACAACCTGCTACAACGAATACAGTCAATACACAGAAAAGGTAGCCAAGCCCATATTGGCCGGTAGACCCTTTGTGGCATTTTGTGGCCAGCACTATCTTGCCAATCTACGTGACTTGGGATTTCAAACTTTCGGAGATGTGATTGACGAAAGCTATGACTCTGTGGAAAATCTAGATCAACGCATGGCAGCAGCATGGCATCAGGTGGAATGGTTGTGTGATCAAGATCCTCAAGAGGTATATCATGCTCTTGATTCGGTGCTGACACACAATCGAGAGCATTTCCTAGAAACAGACTGGCATGCAGCCATTCGACAACATTTGCAATTTTAACTGGCAGGAGATGTAGGATTCGAACCTACGCATGTCGGAATCAAAATCCGATGCCTTGACCAACTTGGCGAATCTCCAGCAAACTTGATATATGGCATCCCCCCAAGGATTCGAACCCTGACTAGCGGTGTTGGAGACCGTTGTGCTGCCATTGACACTAGGGAGATAGATTGGTTGCAGGAGACGGACTCGAACCGCCGATCTTCAGGGTATGAACCTGACGAGTTACCACTTCTCCATCCTGCGATAAATTTGGTGGAGGATATCGGATTCGAACCGATTACTTCAGAATGCAAATCTGATGTGTTCCCAAGTATACCAATCCCCCAAATATACCAAACTGAAATCTTTTGTCTCACAAGAGAGACTCCATCCCACAGTCCGACCGTTTGTGCTTGTTTAAAGTGTAGCACAGGACCTCGTTTCCTGTCAACACTTTTGTTGTCAATAAAAAACCCCGGAGTGTTCAGTTCCGGGGTTGCAAGTCAGATGTTGTGATATTGTTCTAACTCTGCTCCCCGGACACTTTCTCACTGGCCGCATCCTCGCGTGACCACAAGCCGAGATCCAGCTGGCACAGTTCGCGATCGATGTTTACGGTGTTCATAACAGTATTTATTTCTGTTGAGCTCTTAACGGCTTCATTGGGGCAACTCGGTAGGTTTTTGTAAATTTTACAAAAGTGTCTGGTTGATTGTTCTTTTTAACCACAAACTCGTTGCCTAGTTGTTGATCCAGCCAATTGAGACCTTGTTTCCACAGTTTGTATTTATTTTCAAATTCTGGATTGGTCTGAAACCAAGTATCAAATTCTGTATTCCACCAACTTGTGGATTTTTCAACTTGAAACCAAGATTCATCCCATGTGGTATAAATTACACTTTTCAGCAGTGGTTCGTGATAACGCCTCATGTTTTCAAATGTTGCATCTCTCCAGTACACTTGCAGTCTTGGATTTGCATCTAACCAACGCTTGATGACATGAACCTGTTTGCAAACCATTGGCGCTGTGTCGACTCCCCAATAAAATAATTCCACAAAAATGTTATCGTAACCAACATTAAAAGAACTTATTTTGGCCAGATTCGCTGTGGTGTCAATGAAAAACACATGAATATGATTGTCTTTGATAAATGTTTTTGGTTTGTCTTGTCCGGTGATTATGCCTATTTTCGATCCCTGGTCAAACTTTTTTTTCAATTCTGCAAAGTAAAAATAATTGAATCGAAAACATTGCCCTATGCCCAAGTGATCAGCTTTGTCAAATACCCAGCTACCGTCGTCGGTGATAGCATTGAGTACTACATCACTGACATCAAGCACAGTGATTTTGGTGCGGGGTATGCGTTTGTGAATATCCCGTAGTCTTGGCACTGCTTGTAATTCGTGTTCGGCATTGAGATTGCTTGCGTGTTGTACAGTTGGATTAAGTTGCGTGACTGATTTTGAGATATTATTGAGATTGTTGACCAAAATTTCATCTATGTGTAGGCCTTGTCTAATAAAACTTTCAACAATGTTATGGCAGTCAGATCCACCACTGTAACTCAGTATAAGATAGTCGTATTTTTCTCTCAGCAACCTACTGTGACGATCGTACAGCTGGTCCAGAGTCTCGGCGGGCTCAACCGACCAATCATGTGATTGATATACACTGTCATGAAAAATCCACTCGATTGGTTTTTTTGTTTGTTTTGAATGAAACAATGCATTTACTTTGGATGTGAAAATTTTGTTGTCGCACACATAATAGCCGTTGTTGTGTGAACTTATTTGTGGAATCATCTATCCTCCGCGGCTGGTGTTGCGTCGCTGTGGCTTGGCCGTGATAGCAGCAGGCCCACCCGCCGAAATTTTGCGGGCAGCTTTTTTGCTACTCACTGTGTCAGTCTGCTCTGCGGCTGTTTTCTTGGTCAGTGCAGCCCGGATGGCTGCAGCAAAACTCATTTTTGGTTTGGGTGCGGATTCTTCCATGATTGTGCGTACTCTGAAAATTTTGGTGCCCCTTGTCCGACTCGAACAGACCACCTACGGATTACAAAACCGTTGCTCTACCAGATGAGCTAAAGGGGCATGCTTTTACTTATCTTGTTCCTGATCCCGCATGGGAAAACCATTGCTGTGACGATCTCGTGGTTGGTCTGCGTCTTGAAACAGGCGTTGTTCCTGTGCTGTGAGAGTGTGTTTGTGTGTTCTGCGAGGATTGCCACATGTGGGGCAGGCAGGATTTCCGCAGTCCAGGGCATGGTGCTTGACCAAGCGATGTGGTTCCCCAACATCAATGCCGTGTTCTTGTGCAATTTTCACTTGACGAGCCACAGCAGCTTCATCGCGATGCAGTCGCTGACTGTGGTGAAAACGATCTTGTTCGGTACTCACATTGTGACTTTCTTTTGATGTGTTATTTACTTGCGATGTGTCGAGTATATTTTATTTGTGATCAATCAATTGATGTTGCCAAATGTAATTGACCAAAAATTCATTCAACAGTTGATGATGTCCAATTTTTGGATGTACCATGTCGGGCGGCATGCCACGATTGGCTGCATTGTACTGGCCTGGCACACCCTGACTGTGTTGCCAGGCCACAGCTCGCCAAGCATAGCCTTGTACTATTTCGGAGGTTTGATCAAACAAAGACAATCGATCGTTGCCCAGTAAATCTTGATAAATGTTGTCAGCCTGTTGATATACCAGTACTCCATGACCTCTTGATTTTAAATCATGAATAACAGCCAACACACGATACATGAGATCCTCCAGTCGATCCAAGATACTATGAACTTCGTTTTTGAGTTTTAGTTCAACAAACAAATCGGTATCTCGCTGGGTCCAGGGTTTTTGCCATCTACTGACAAATTGTTGATTTTGTGGGTTGGTCCATCGACCTTCAAATTGATCAAGGTCGTCTAGTATGGGGATTTCCAGTCGACTGAGAAAGGTCATGCCCAAAACATAAAATGTAGATTCTGTGGTTTGATAACTGTGTTTGAGACTGGTGCGCAGTATCCGAGAATTTGCACTACCGCCAATGGCTAGAGTTTGGGACTTTTCTATACCCAGTTTTGCTGCAAGATCCACATGCCCCAGTCCTTGAGCATATGATTCCATGTAGCTGCACCCGTTTACCACTAGATTTTTGTACATTTGAAGTTCTAGACCAGTTGGATTATTTACTTGCAAACCCAATCCGGTCTAAAAAACTCGATCAGCTGTTTAGCACCCGTGCCACTGAATTCATTACTGCAGCAATGCGTCCAATGTCTCTCAACTGTTCAACTGTGTATCCCATCTTTTTTAACCCATCGTAATGAGCTTTTACACAGAACTCGCATTTGCCCACAATACTTGCAGCAAGGCTATATGCCTCAAAGCGTTCTTTGGTTGTGCCACCATGAGTTGTGATTGCGTTCATTCTGAGTTGAGCAGGAAGTCCTCGGAGGTTAGCATCCCCTGTCATTTCAACATAGGGATACCAAGTGTTGTTCATTGACATCAGAGACGCGGCAGTGAGCGCAGCATCTCGCTCTTGTGTGTTGGCTATGGAATTCTGAATAAAGGTAACCAACTTTCCGTTACCTGTGCTCATTGCCGCAGCCAATGCACACCCTTCTGCTTCTTCGACTGCCAGAGTACTGCGCTTGATAACAGCGTCCAAGTTCAATCGAGTGTCCTTGGCGTACTCGGGCAGACCTTCTTTGAGTTGATCTACCCAGGCAGTCATTACAAAGTCTCCCCGCCTAGGGTGCGATTGCATGCACACAGCTCGCCAGTTTGTAGCGCATCCAATACACGCAATGTTTCTTCGGGTGAGCGACCCACATTGAGATTGTTCACTGTAACATGTTGAATCACGTTGCCAGGATCCACAATAAAGGTGGCTCGGAGAGCAGCACCTGCTGGAGCGTAGAACACACCCAGTTGTTCAATCAAGCTGAGTTCACCGCGCTGAGTATCGGCAAATTGATGGTGTGTGATTTTGCGCAAATCATCATGGGACTGCTGCCAGGCCACTTTGCAGAACTCGTTGTCGGTTGATCCTGTGAGCAACACAGCATCACGATCTTCAAAGTCCTGCGACAGCTTGTCATAGGCCACAATCTCTGTGGGGCAAACAAATGTGAAGTCTTTGGGATAGTACACAATCACTTTCCACTTGCCCTCAAAGCTGGTGTCAGTAATGGTGTAGAAAGCGTCTTCGGGCTGTCCGGGACGCACGCCGGTTATGGCAAAGGGTGTGAGTTGATCACCTACGGTTTTCATTTGGGTTTCTCCTTGATAAAAAATGAGTCTCAGTGTTTGTACTGAGTACACAATTATATATCAAAAAGAAACCTATGGTCAACACATTTTCATAGCAAAATGCTATGATTGCATCTAACTCGGCAATTGAAAAAATCAATACTAGATAGGGACTACTTCGAATGATAAATAAGAGAAACCTTGTTGTGTAGAATAGTTGACTACCCAATTTCTCCAATCTTCAGCTACAGCTTGATCTGTCCAGTGACGTTCTCTGACAGTGTCAGCAGCTTCCTGAGTATATATCAACACTCCGTCGGTCTGTCCAGCAGCTACTCTATTGGCTACCTCAGTGAGGATCTGACCCGCTTGTTCGTCGGTCATTATGTGCTCGGTAACAGAAAGTGTCTTATAAGTCAATGTTGGCATGGAAAATCTCCCTTGAAAATATGTACATGTATTTAGTCATTGCCCAATTAAATTTCAATTTTACAAGTGTTTTTCAAAAGAATGGGCCCCGAAGGGCCCATCTGCTATTTTGGGTCACAAGGTATAACTACCTCGCTCTCAGGCGTTTGCTGCCAAGAGGAATGTATCGTCGTTTGCGATTACTTTTTTTGCTTCTACAACCGAGTTTCCCCAGTCCTACGGCTTCTGCCTTGCCGAACTGTCCATTTCATTACTCTTGACCCTGTCGAAACCAATGTCAGGCCCATCATAAACATATTAGTTCTCAGTGACCGATGCCGTTAAATAACACCGATGTATCCAATATGCTTATGGTGGACCTGGCGGGAGTCGAACCCGCGTCCAGAATCCTTTTCAATCTACTTCATACAGTCTTAACTTTTATTTATTGTTGTTGACTATCAATCTTAGATTGATATTTCTTTTGCAATCTTTCAACTGTATCAAAGGAATCATGATAAAAATCCTCTGTACTAATGCCGTCGAATATGGGTGGTCGTATAGCCGACAACTCAAAAATTTCACGAGCACCGATATTTTTTGTGGCTGTGTCCAATATGTTGGCAATGGCAACTCTTCTGGCTTGAGGCATGAGTCTATGAGCCACAGCTATATTGAACACCAGAGGTGCCTGGATACCTTGTTCTCGCAAGGTTTTGATCTTGGGTTCTTGTGGCAAACGAGTAGGGCAGCTGGCAGCAACCATGCGCATGCTGGGATTTTTGGTTTTGAGAGACTGGTAAGTTTCGTACTTGTCAATTACAAATTCAACACCATGATTGCCAGCCATGTTTACCAAGGCGTCGTTGCTGGCTTTGAACACAATGTATCTCACATCAAACCCGTATTTTTCCCCCAAGGCCAACGCAGTCAAGTGAGTAGTATTTCCCAAGCCTACTCCGCCCACCACAAATTCCTTGGCACCAGTCAAGGGCTTGTTTGTGATCACCGCCCAGCAGGCGCTGCCAAATGCATGTACAGGCACATAGTCCTGTTTGTTCAACTTGCCAGATCTTACATTTTCTACAAAAGCCGCTGCAATAATGCTCAAGCTGGTTTCGGGTTCCATGGAGCGCACTGCAATTATTTGATTGCCCCCGGGTCGAAATTCCACCTGAAATCTGTAAATTGATTGACTGGAGTTGGCTTTCTCAACTACTTTAAACAATGCCGGTGTTGCACTATGTGCAACACTGTAGGGTGAATAAATTTTGATTGTTTCAGCAGCCGATGCCCAGGAGGATACAACTGTCAACAATGCTATCAAAATCGTTTTCATGGTGGTTTTTCCTTTTATGGTTTAGTTTATTTTGATTCCGGAACTGAGTTTTTTCCAGTAATCGGTATGGAACTGGTAAAACTTGTTCAAACTGTCGTGGCCCACCGACTGTGGTTCACAATAGTCCACAGCATAGGCAGCACGAACTGCATCGCTTTTGGCAGCCTGAGCAAATATGTCATAAAACTCACGAGCACGAGCATCATCTGTTTTGACAGGATTTACCAGGTGATGGCCCACATTCATTTGTGCAAATGATTGATCAAATCCCTGAGCAGACAAGGGACGATATCCGTTGATGACCTTGGTACCCGTGATACCCAACACATTTGCTCGGCGTGGGCTGTTGCTGTTTTCACGGCTCCACTGTTCAGCTTCGCTGATGAAACCAATGTGAAAATCAATCTGACCCGAAATCATGGCCAGCATGGAATCAGTGGTGGATTTGAACGGAATGATGTTGAGATCTTTGTATTTTTTCTGCAGTTGAAGTGCAGCCAAGTGAGTGGTAACACCCAGGCCGCTGATGCCTACACTGAGGTTGCTGTTGGCTGGGATTTCGTTCCAGGTTTTGTATTTGCTGGAGGTCACTGCCATGGGTGCCATGCAGTGAACAAATTGCTGTTTGAACAGTGCAAGATCATAGCTTTCATTCGGATACACATTTGGTCTAACAAAAAATGCCGTTGAGTGGGCCAATATGGTGTTGGGTGTGTTCAACACCTGGTTGGAGGCAATTGAGCCACCTGCTCCGGGTTTGGCATCGAATACAAAATTGTATCGATCTTGAATGCGATTGGCTTCCGTGGCCAAGGTACGATGATAGTTGGCCACGCTGTCAGATGGACCATAGGCGTACAAGATAGTGATATTTTCTTTGGCCACAGCCGCGGTCAAAGACGCGGCCACCAACAATGATGTTAAGATTTTCTTCATGAGGAACTCCTGGGTTAAGAGTTAAATTTTATAGGAAAAAAACAAAATGGGCAATTTCTATTTGCCCATTTTGCCTAGGCGTTTTTGATTTGTTCAATCAAACCAGGTGTGAAAGTTGGTTCAAATTTTTCGTAAACCACTTGGGTTTTTTGCTTCCACTCGGACTTTTCTTCCGGTGTTATTTCGTGTATGTTAACACCTTCGGCGATCAAGCGAGCCTTGGCGGCTTCGCCATCGTCAATGGTGGCCTGGCGTTCTTTGCGACCTGCCTTGATGGCTGCATCCTTGATCACAGCTTGCACTTCGGGACTGAGTTGTTTCCAAAAAGCATCGCCGATGATCATGGTGGTCAAGAACAAACTGTGCTGAGAATCAATCACTGATTCAGTGACTTCGTTCTGTTGCAAGGGATAAATGCGGCTAAATACACTTTCCCCGGCTTCACAGTTTCCAGCAGCCATTTCGGCCTTGAGATCTTCTACTTCGCAAACATGTGGTTCGACGCCGCCCAGGGCGCGAAAAGTTTCCTGGGCAACTGGATTGCGATTAGTTCTGATCTTCATCAATGAGACCTTTGAGCGCAGATACTTTCTTGCTAACGATCACATTACGGAAACCGCCGCTGTAAGTAAATGCCAAGCCGCGTGTGTTGGAGCTTTCGGTGATCTTGTTCAACAATGTTTCACCTACTTCACCTTCCAACACTCGTGTGGCGTGTGCATGGTCTTCAAAGATAAAAGGCATGTCAAGAGCCAACAAGTCGTGCTCGTATTTTTCAGCCAACCATGTGGTGTACATCTGGCTCATTTCGATCTTGCCCTGTTCCATGAGGTCCAACAAGTCGTGCTTGGTCACGATAACACCATTGTTGTACTTTTGGCTGTATTCGGTCAAGGTCAAAACTTCAACTTCGATTGTTTCTGCAGTTTGTGCAGCATTGAGATAGTCTTGGAAATCTTTGGCAGCTCTTTCAAAAAGATCCAAAGGCTCGTGGGCAATTACCCAACGGATTTTAGTGGTTTTAGTCATGGCAAACTTCCTAATAGTTTATAAATTATTATTTGTTTTGCTGGTAGAGAATTCTACTTACGGTCCGGCGTTCCAGGCATATCATGCCGGTAAAAGGGTCTCACTACCCTAGGCGTCAGAATATTTACCGACGTCAACTCTATGTTGGCGTTGCATTTTTATTTATGCAGTAGTTCTTAAAATTTATAAAATTCGTTGGTATTTGTGGATTTGTAGTCAGCTGGTCCCAGGTCATAAAACGGACTTATAAAACCTACAAATCCCACTGACCTGCCCAGCTCTTGGTTGAAATATTTGGCATCAATAGAATCTACCAACAACTGCAATCCTGCTTGCCAAACTTGGAAGGCCTGGGTTTCTTTGAAGTTGATGTAAAACCAGTGATCCATTTCGTTGTAAAAACTATTGGTGGGTTTGGCCACCTGAAATGTGGCAGGATCATAATCGGGATAAATCAGTGGCTTGACCATTTGTTCATATGCAGTTCGGTGCGCAATTGAGTAGTTGGGCCAGCGCACCAGATACTGCAAGAATTTGTTTTGTGGCATGCTGAACCAATTTTTGATTATGTGTGCTTGTTTGTGCACAATTTCCGGCAAATCCGGGGTCCAATAAAAATACTCATTGGTGATGTTGTTGTACTCATAAACCACTGAGTTAGAATGGTTGGCCTGCAGATCCATGAAATACACATACCAACGACCATCTCGAATACACATTTTGGGTTTGTCGATGCCGTACAGCACACAGATACGCTTGCCAGCGTCGGCGTCTCGTCGATGATCAATTAGGCCTATGTTGTCGTGCTTGAATGCATGCCCGGGCTGAAAATAATCCTTGCTTTTCAACACCCAAGTTTCGTCAGTTTCTCCGGTCAGCATGTTTTCGCTATAGTCATGCACGGTAATTTTGACTCTGGGGTAGTTGGTTTCAATCCAGTTCAGCAAGGGCTTGGCTGCAAATTCCCATTCACTCAGGGTGTTTTCGCACTTGGTGTTGAATGGATCGTTGTGAACATTTTTTTCACCAGTTTTGGGATAGCGAAACACAACTTCATCCAGGTGTATTCCGTTGAGTAAAAAACTATAGATAGCGGTGGTAGAATCGCCGCCCCCGGATGCCTCCACACGAATCCAGTCGTATTGATCTCTCAGCTGTTGTGCTCGCATGCGATATAACATACGTAGATCTGCTGCAGGTTCCAGATCCCACTTGACCCGATCAAACACCGGACGATTGAAATGCCACTCGGGGAATATGTTTTTTTTGGTAGCCTTCATCAAGGCTTCGACTTTGCCGTATACAATTTCGTCGCCAAGTTTGTAGTAGCCGAGTTTGGGATTGTTTTCTAGTGCGTACATCATGTGCTGTTATTTACTCCACCACATGCCAACCCAGGCGTTTTAAATCATCACGGATTTGTTCAGTTACTTCGCCTTCGCCTACATAACCTTGAGCAGCCACTATGTCAGCATCTCGAATGCCGCTGCAGTACCAGTCCATGTAGTCACCGCGTTCCAGCATGTCAGCCACTATGCCCCCGGCATATCTCCAGCTGCAACTCCACTGTTTGCCCTGGAGCAAAGGCCATACCTCTTGCTTTTGAAACTGATTGTTGCACAGGGACGCATAGATGTTTTGTGCATAGGTCGAACTTGATCGAGCCTTGGCCAAAATCCAGTCAGTGGTGCGCAAGTCCCACTCCAGGTTGTTGGCCTGCCATTCAGGATCGCTTTCTTGCTTCAGCTTGTGTTGGTCCATACTTTCAAACAGGTCGGTCATGGCCAAGATATCGGGATCAGTCATGGCTTTTCCTTGGGCTATTTTGCGTGTGAGATACCGTTGCCGACGTTGGCTGTGTGCCTGTTCGCTGATACTTGGCTGGGTCATACTGTATTATACTGCAATTTTTATTTACAGTCAAAGGCTCTGTTAGTAAATATCTCACATGCTAGAGCTACACGGTCCCAGTTATCAATATCAAGGTGAAATTCTCGAGCAACCCGAAGTGATTTGGGTTCGGGATCACCACTATAATCCCAACAGCGTCTACCCGTTTGCTGTTGAGCAACTGGTTGCTGCTAGCCCTTGTGCAGACCAACACTGGGTGGTATTTGACCATGTGAACGCCAGAGAGTGCACCACTCTCAAGAATGTGTTGCACATGCCGTTGTTTTTGAGTTGGCAAGCCACGCTGTTTGATCGAAAAAACATCACAGTAGACTGGAATTCACGAGCATCTGCTTTCAACTTCATGGTCAACAAGCGACGACCTAATCGAGAACTGTTGCTGGTATTCATGAGTCATTTTGGATTGACAACTCCGGACTATACACTCTGCTGGAAAGACAGCAACTGGATAGAACGTGGCCTGTTGAGCGCCATGACAGACAATGTCCGGCTCCGTCAAATAATTCAAGATACCCAAATGGATACGCCTTCCCGAATGTATCTGTCAGGTTCTGAGGTGGTATCGGCCAATGAATTGATCTATCGAAATCAACATTGCAACAATGCTGATGTGTATGAATCTTTTGTCAAACAAGATCTGTTTGAATCTTCTTGTATAAGTCTCATAACCGAACCAGTGTTGTTGGAACAGGAGTCAGTGATCACAGAAAAAACCATCATGGCCATATACGGCGGAACCTTGCCCGTCTGGGTAGGCGGCTGGCGCCAAGCCGATGTCATGCGAGATTTTGGGTTTGATGTGTTTGATGACGTTGTAGATCACAGTTATCAAGAATACACGGATCCGGTGGAACGCTGTTTTCTTGCCTTGGAACAAAATCTCGATCTCTTGAGAGACTTTGATCGAGCTAACAACTTTCTGTCAGATAATCAGCATCGACTACAGCACAATCTTGACCTGTTGAAAACCAATGTATTTCAACAGCGTGTTTTGGAACAGTACAATTCCAGCCCGGACTGGGTCAAGCCAGAACTGATAAAAATATTTGAACGTTGGCCCATTGTGATCGTTCAAGGTGACGATTGCTACACCTATGGAAACTGGAGATGCAAACGGCAAAACCTGGAAAAAATTCTGCCGTTTCTTGACATTGATTACCGCAGCTTAGTTGTAACTGTGTAAGAATTTTTTTAAATCTCCGTAGAGATTGATCAACACAGCTTCCTGGCTGCCAAACAATATCAAATTGTGCTGTACCCGTTTTCGAAATTCCACATAGTAGGGCGACTGCAGCTTGCGGTCCAGATTCATGACATCCTGTAGATCCAGGCCTGTCAAGGGATATCGATATTGTTGCAATTCCAGTAGATTGCAAAATGCATCGTAACCACGATCAGTCAATCGCATGCCTCCACCAGCTCGCAGATTTTGCCACCATGTGGGATATATTTCGTCAACCGGTCTGCGATTATGCTCAGGCAGTTGATTGATCAAGAGTTGTGTTAATTGACGTTTGTCTCGCATGATTGAACCCAATCAGTTTGCCAAAAAGGTTCTAATGCAGCATAGTAGTCTGGAAATACTTCTTTGAAGCGTTGATTTCTAATCTGATCCAAAATCTCGACCTCTTTGCAAAATTTAGGCCAATATATATCGCACCCGGGAATGGTGTGTTTTAGAAGTGATGTTGCTTTGGATAACCGACTGTTCTGAGAAAATTTTCTAATCAACTGATTTTTAATTGATTGAGGCAAATGCCTTAGATCGTACTGTTCTGGTCCATATACAAAATTTAAACCTACATCAAGTCCGAATTTACTTAATTCATTTAAAATTTCATCCAAGTACCAAATATTATAAATGCTTACAGTGCAACAAATATTAAGAGATATATGTTTATATTCTTGAGTCAACTGTTGATATTTCTTTAAATTTTCAAACAGTTTCTCTACATCAACCCCGTGTCTAATATACTCAAGGTGTTGGTGATTGCCGGAATCGATGCTGATACCAATATTGGCTGATTTGAATTTGTGCAATGTGTCAATGTATTTTTGATTCCAGATAGTGCCATTGGTGTGAAATTGTACCTTGGTATTGGACAATTTGTCTTGGTCAGCTGCTGAGATGATGCGATCCCACATGGCCGGGGCCAGCATGGGTTCTCCACCATAGATGTCAAGAAAAATCAGCCCAGGCAACCATTGTTCAAAAGTGTCCCATATTTGTGTATTTTGTTTTCCTAACCCAGCTCTTATGGTTTCGAACTGTTGTGTGTATTCGCCGAATGATCCAGAAAAACCATTCATTTGTGTTTCTAACTTGTAGAAATCACTGTAAAGACTGGTACTAGTTGAAGGCTGACACATTCTGCAGCCCATGTTACATGTGTTAGTGGGTTTTAGAATCAAAATTCTGGGTTGATCTTTTGAAATATCAATTCCTGCAAGTTCTCGATTGAATGTCATTCTTGAAGAAACAACCCCGGCCTCTTCATCTTTCCAGCATGCATCACATGATGAAATTTTTTTGCCATAATCCAGTGCAGTATACACTAGTTTTCTTGTGGGACTCTTCCAAATTTTTTCAAGTCCTGCATTGTGTAAATACAGGTTGTTTTGTTTACCGTTTTGTAAACTTTGCAAACTTTTGTTACAAACACACACATCTCCTTCGTTTTGTACAGACAGCGAAACGTGGGAAAGGACACAATAGGTGTCAGGATTTTTTGTGTTCATCTGGATAAATTTGTTTGCCTTGTGTCAACAACACCACAGTGAACAACTCAGTTTTGAATTGTGCGTTGAGTTTCTTGGCAAGGTTGATAGCATGGCCAGGATTGCTGAACGAAACCTTTTTGTACTTGGGACCTGGATACTGTACCAACAAGTTGGCTGTTTTGAGATTGATGGGATGATTGTCGTAAAACACTGCCCATACACCCTCGGATGCCAACACTTGCTCGGTCTTGTAGGTGCTTTTGTTGGTGTAATCGATCAGTATTCTGGGTTTGGGTCTGCTCATGGTAAATCCTAAATCTGTGTATATTATTTATCATTATACACCAAGATTTGGATCTGATGAGCTACCGGAATCCACCGCCTTGTATTTGTACTTCTATGACTTCATCTCTGGACTGTGTTTGTTGTTGCAGCTCTTGATATTGCAGCAGCAGGCGAGTGATGTCAGCATGCAGATTTTTGGCGTCGCTCATGCTCATGGAAAAATCACGAACACCTCTAGCATCTGAGCCTTGCAAGCGTTCTATGAATCTTTGAATGTGTATCATGACTATGTTTGCTGCGCTTGCTGCGGTGTTTGAAATGGCCCACGGTATTGATAGCGTTGTAGAGCAATCAATTTAGGATCTTGAATTACGCGCCAGGTTCGGTTGCGATAAACTGAATACCATCCGGCCGCAAACCAGCTCTTGCTCTTGGCGGATCTAGTGAACAGTGGCAGTTTCAGCGGAATGTTCCATACGGCATTGTGCACATGCCCGGCTGCAGGATAACCGTGCACCAGGTTGGGTTTTTCGGGCTCAGTGGGTGCATCACCGGTCACAAATTCAATCTGTGCTCGCTGTGCTGCCATGTCAATGGTTCGATATTGACTTATGTTGTTGTTGATCTTGACTTGATAGCCGCCGTTACAGGCTTCGATGTTGCCTACTTTTTGATTGTCCTGTTGCAATATCCAGTACTGATTGGCTATCACGGGTTTTGCTATAATCATTGATGTTTTACCTTTCTACATTTGGCATGAGATGAACTGGTGTATTCTTTGCTGATTTCGGGATCAAGCCCGGTATTGTCACAGCTAGTATCAGGGAATACGCTCAACACATGATGAAATATCACTAGTGTGATTATCAAGCTGACAACACCTGCCCAAAAATATCTAGCCATTGAGAACTCCAGAATAAGTTTGATTCATCCACCGTCCGAACTGTTCAGCTGATTCGCTGCAACGATTCAGCTCGTACTTGCCACAAAACTGCATGAACCTCACGCCCACCTGTCCCACGTCACGGTGACTCACTTGCTCACGAATGGCAGCATCTACCACAGCCTTGACTTCATCGGGCTGTGCTGTGAGATCAATCAGCACACGATTGCGCTCATAGTCGTCCAGCACACGATGCTCCACACCTTCGGGGTCAGTCCAGCGTTGCAACATCATGTTATTCCAATTGTATCCTCGTCGGTCTCGGTCAGCATAGGCCTCACGGAGACCAACTTTATTCTTTGTACCCCGCTCACGTACTCCTGGATATGCACTGAACACATTGTCGGAGCTGTCGCCACGCATGCACTTTTCAAATAGCAACCAGGCCGGATCCGGAGTGGCTTTTGGTTGCTTAGTTTTTTTATCAACAACAGCATTGCCTTTGGCGTCATAGGTACCCTCCAAGGTGATTAATTCATCTGAGATACCGTTGTATTGTTGCACATTGGTGGCAACCAATTGCACAAAGTCGGTGTCGCTGCTGACAATGGTGTGTTGATCTTCAGGGTGTAATGCAATCCAACGAGCAATGACATCATCGGCTTCGGCTGTGGCGTGCCGAATCACACTGCAATTGGTTCTGGTGGATAGGTATTTAGTCAATTCGTCATAAGTTTCCCAGAACATTTTGTCTTCTTCGGCTTCAGTCTCAGTCAAAGCAGCACGAGCCACTGCACGGTTGCGCTTGTAAGGAGCATAAAAATCCTTGCGCCAGCTGCGTCCCTCTAGTGCAAAAACCACATGATCTGCTTCAAAACGTCGAGCCATTTTGTTCACAGCCATCAGCGTGATGTGCAGGGCAAACCCAATTTTTTCCCAAGCATCTGCTGCTCTAAAAGCACCGTGGCGTGCTCTAAAAAACATATTGGCTGTGTCAATCAACACATAGCGCATGGATTACCTCAATACAATCGTTTGTCAATGATGTATTGTAACACGAAACGATGAAAAAAGCTATGGCCATCGGCACCAA
>Ga0209085_1001335_pt1 | contig 15428 bp, 16 predicted proteins | sample C_131016_EF_Meta_FD_187310 | JGI IMG/M metagenome (GOLD analysis project Ga0209085, IMG submission 187310) | Freshwater microbial communities from Lake Croche, Canada to study carbon cycling - C_131016_EF_MetaG (SPAdes) (version 2) | ecosystem: Environmental > Aquatic > Freshwater > Lake...
ATGGCGCAGCTCGATGAAGCCACCGGCGAGTTGGCACGCCTTCGCCTCAACCCAGAGCCAAGCGAGGAGCAAAAACGCCTTTTCACGGAAAGCCAACTCCTCCGCCAGATTGTCCTTCGTCAAATCCACGAACAAAGCGAGCGCACTCAGGTCGTATCGGACCTCGAAAAGGAACTCGAGCGTCTCCAGGTTCAATCCGAGGCTCTGGCATCCTCGGTCGGCATTCTCTCAAATCCCCCACCGGTCTTGAAAGAAGAAGAGCGTGCCCTTTTCCGGGAGCCAATCGTCGTTCTCAAGGATCCCGAAGTCGAGGGTGCAGACCTCTCTCTCACCGTGGTCAAGCCCTCCAATCCAGCCAGCACGCCCCGGCAATCCTCCGGCGGGGCGGATGCCCTTACCGGCGATACCAAAAAACTCGCAGTCGAAGCTTCATCCCTCGCCAAACAGCGTCGCTTCACGGATGCCGAGAAAAAATATCAGCAGGTGGTGGATGCCGCCCCGGAAAACCACTTCGCCCTAGCCAATCTCGCCGTCACTCAAATTCAGGCCGGCAAACTCTCAGCCGCCCAAGTCGCCTTGGAAAAAGCTCTATCCCTGAAATCCGACGACATCTTCGCTTTGGTAAACCTTGCCAATGTCTACTGCCGCCAAGGCCGCTTCGACGACTCGATCGCCATTCTCAATCGCGTCATCACTGCCGACCCTAAAAATGCCGCTGCCCATAATTACCTCGCCATCGCTCTCGGGAAGAAAGGCGACACTGCCAAGGCGGAGGAATCCTTCCGTGAAAGCCTCGCCATCGACCCGAACTACGCCAACGCCCACTTCAATCTTGCCGTCATGTATGCCAACGCCGAGCCCCCCTCTCTACAGCTCGCCAAGAAGCATTACGAAAAAGCCAAGGCCCTCGGTGCCGAGCCGGATTCTGTTCTCGAGCGCCGCCTCGCCCAGATACAGCCTGCGAATTGAAGCTCCCGCTCTGCGCGGAATGCTCCAAATGAGCCTCGCCGCCTAGACTCGCGAAAAAATGTGAGTCCAAAGTTGCCATGAGGAACGAACATTGTTAGAACCAACAAACTTTATGGCTTACACCGTCACGCGTCCGCGCCTCACTTTGGCCGAAAAGATCTACCTGCCCTCGATTGTCGCGGGCCTTCTGATCACGCTCAAACACATGCTCCGCCTCTTGACGGGCCAGACGAAAGTCACCATGCAATACCCCGAGCAGAAGTGGGACGCACAGATGCCGGACTGGTATCGTGGCGCTCCGACTCTGGTGAGCAATGAGTTTGGACGAGACAAGTGTGTGGGCTGCCAACTCTGTGAATTCATTTGCCCGCCTCGCGCGATCACCATTCATCCCGAAGAAATCCCCGCCGACGAGCGCTGGGGCAAGGTGGAGAAACGCCCGAAGACATTTGATATCGACATGATCCGTTGCATCTACTGCGGCCTCTGCGAAGAGGTCTGCCCCGAGCAGGCGATCTACCTCCGCAAGGATTATTCCATCACCGGTCTCTCCCGCGCCGAGATGGTTCACGACATCCACAAACTCCGCGAACTCGGTGGCGAAATGCCTGGCCTCGTCAATAAGTGGAACGAAAAAAAGTAGAACAACCCGCCGCCGACTGGTAGAACGCCACCTTACACCACCACATGCAACTCGCCCTTTTCTCGATCTTCTCCCTCCTCATGCTCGCCTTCGCGCTGGGAGTGATCCTGCTGAGAAACCCCGTCTCTTGCGCCATGTGCCTCGTCATGTCGTTCGTTGCCCTGGCAGCCGTCTTTGTGACGCTGGACGCCTACTTCATCGCCGTCGTTCAGGTCCTCGTCTATGCCGGAGCCGTGATGGTGCTTTTCCTTTTCATCATCATGTTGCTCGACCTGCGTGAGGAAAAACGCCGCCGTGTCCGCCTGTCAGCTTGGGTCGGCGGCGGCCTCATCGTCGGGGGCTTTTTATCCGCCCTCACCCAAGTCATCTCTGCCCTCCCGGCCTTGGATGTCGTAAAGCCCGCTGTTTCCCACCCCATGGCCAATGATGTCGCCCTAGTCGGTTTCGCTCTTTTCCGTAATTTCAACCTGCCCTTCCAAATCATCGGCGTCCTCCTCCTCGTATCCACGGTCGGGGTCGTCTTACTCAGTAAGAAGGAACTTAAGTGATTGTTTGATATCTCCATGCCAACCTTAGCGCATTATCTCATCGTCAGTGGACTCCTCTTCGCCATCGGCCTCGGCGGAGTTCTTTTGCGTCGGAATATCCTCATCATTTTCATGGGTCTTGAACTCATGCTGAACGCGGCCAACCTCTCCCTCGTCGCCTTCTCCCGTTTCAACCTGCTTGCCGACGGCATGCCAAACTACAACGGCCAAGTGCTTGTGTTTTTCATCATCACCGTCGCTGCTGCCGAGGTCGCAGTAGGCCTCGCTATCATTGTCGCGCTCTTCCGCGCCAAGCAGACCACACATGTTGAAGACTTGAATACGCTGAAGTTCTGATGAGCACGCAAACCGCGCCCTGGATTATTCTTTTCACCCCGCTGGTCAGCGCCGCGCTGATCCTCCTCCTCGGGAAATTCTCAAAAACACTCAGCGCCTCCCTTGCGCTCATCGCAGCCATCACCGGGTGCGTTCTCAGTTGGTGGCTGTTCAATCAGCCTGTTGATGGCAAAATGCTCTCGCTGAATTGGTTGACTCTTGGTCCGGAGCTGAATCTCACCATCGGCGTGACTCTCGACCATCTCAGCAAGGTGATGCTTCTGGTGGTGACCTCCATTTCCGTCCTCGTTTTCACCTACTCGCTTGGCTACATGCGCGATGAGGAGGGGTATTCCCGCTTTTTCGCCGGTCTCTCGCTCTTCCTTTTCTCCATGCTCGGTATCGTGCTGGCGGATAACTTTGTGATGATGTTTATCTTCTGGGAACTCGTTGGCGTGAGTTCCTATATCCTCATCGGACACTACTACTCGAAGGATTCGGCAGCGGATGCCGGAAAACAGGCATTTATTGTGAACCGCATCGGTGACTTTGGGTTCATGCTGGGTATTCTTCTTCTGTGGTTTGGAACGGGAACCGTTGTTTTTACCCAACTTATCGAAGCCATTCCCGGCCTCGCCACAGCGCCGATCTACCTCACCATCGCCTGCGTGCTCGTTTTCATGGGGACCATCGGTAAGTCCGCCCAGATGCCGCTCCATGTGTGGTTGCCGAATTCGATGGAAGGCCCAACGCCAGTTTCGTCCCTTCTGCACGCGGCAACGATGGTTGCGGCAGGTGTTTACATGTTGGCTCGCATTTTCCCGATTCTGGAAATCGTGCCGGCAGCCCGCGAGATCATAGCCTGGGTCGGTGGCATCACCTGCTTCGCCGCTGCGCTCATGGCGACCCAGCAGAGTGATATCAAGCGGATTCTTGCTTATTCTACCATTTCCCAGCTTGGCTACATGGTCCTTGGTATCGGCGTCGCTCCGACATCCGATGTCGCGATGTTCCATCTCTTCACTCACGCCTGCTTCAAGTGCCTCCTCTTCCTTGCAGCCGGATCGGTTATGATCGCCATGCACCACGAAGTGGACATGTGGCACATGGGTGGACTTCGTAAGAAAACCCCGGTGACCATGTTTTGCTTCTTCCTCGGAATGCTGGCCCTTGCCGGATGCCCCTACACGAGCGGTTATTTCAGCAAAGACCTTATCATCGAGTGGGCTGTCGTGAAAATTCCGTTCCTCGGCTGGCTCGTTGCCGCTGCTGCTGGCCTCACCGCCTTCTATATTTTCCGTGAGTTCTTCGTGGTCTTCTTCGGCAAAGCCCGCAGCGAGCACGCGGAACATGCCAAGGAACAACCCATCACCATGCTGGTTCCGATGCTCGTTCTCTCGGTTCTCGCCATTTTTGCTGGCTTCCCGTTCATTCAGGATCACCTCTTCAAGTTGGCCCGCCCGGATCACGAACTCGTCCCGCACCTCCTGCACCCGCTGCTCTACGCCATGTTCTTCGGCGGCGCGGGCCTCTCGGCATTGCTTTACTTCAAAGCGCAGAAGGATCCCATCTCTATCCCGCTCTTCGCAAACCGCCTCTACATCGACAATGTTTACTTCTGGTTCGTCAACAACATCCAAGGCGGTGGCGCGGCTTTCCTTTCTTGGGCGGATCGATGGATCGTTGATCTCCTTGTCGTTCAAGTTCCCAGCAAGCTCACATGGGCCTGCGGGTTCGCTCTGCGCTTCCTTCAACTCGGTAACATTCAAGCCTACGCCTTCTTCTTCGGCGCCGGTGTGGTCGGTCTTCTTTACATCCTGATTTCCAAATGAGTTCCGTCAGCCCGCTCCTATTCCTCATTCTTGTGCCGATCCTCTCGGCCGTGCTCGTCATGGCCGGAGCCAATCCGAGGTTCACTTCCATCCTTGGCGCGGCGTTGAATGTGCTCTTCCTTCTGGCAGTAGCCGTTTTCTTCAATCCCGCGCAGGCAGGCTTCCAATTCGTTTCCAGCTTCCCGGTCGTTCCTCAACTCGGCATCAGCTTCACACTCGGCGCGGACGGCCTGAGCCTGATCATGCTTTTCCTTTCGGTTATCGTCACGCTGGCAGCCGTTTGTGTGGCTCGTGCACCGCTTGAAAACGCCCGTTGGTTCTACGCCAGCATCCTTCTCATTTCAGCCGGTGTGGTTGGCGCCTTTGCTTCGGTGGATGTCTTCTTCTTCTACATGTTCCACGAGTTGGCCCTCATCCCGACCTTCCTCCTCATCGGCATCTGGGGCTCGGGGGATCGTCAGGCAGCCGCATGGAAAGCCACCGTTTATCTGGCGACAGGCAGTTTCATTCTCCTCCTCGGTATCATCGGCTTGTATCTGATTCAACCAGAAGGCGCCCGTTCCTTTGATCTTCGTCAGATGCTTGCCAATGCGCAAGCGGGACAAATCCCCGATTCACCGGTTGTTTATCTGCTTCTTTTGGTTGGATTCGGTATCCTTGTATCCCTCTTTCCTTTTCACACTTGGGCCCCGCAGGCCTACGCGAGCGCTCCTGCTCCGGCATCCATGCTGCACGCCGGTGTCTTAAAAAAATTCGGTCTTTATGGTTTGATCCGCTTGGCTGTTCCGATTCTTCCGGAATCCGTTCAGGCATTTGCCCCTATCCTTTTGACTCTGCTCGCCTGCAATATTCTCTATGTCGGGTATTGCACGATTGCTCAGCGAAAGTTGGATCTCATGCTCGGCTACTCCAGCGTCATGCACATGGGCTACATCTTCCTTGGATTCGTGGCATTGAATCAAGTCAGCCTCACCGGTGCCTCGCTCATGCTCCTCAGCCACGGTCTCACCATCGCCGTTCTCTTCGCCCTCTGCGGGGAAATTCGCGAGCGCACAGGCACTTTGGATTTCTCCGAACTCGGCGGAATCGCCCGCGCGACACCAAAACTCGGCCTCGCCTTCGGCTTCGCTGCCATGGCATCCATCGGACTTCCAGGCTTCGTCGGCTTCGCCGGGGAATTGCTCGTATTCTTCGGATCCTTCGCCTCAGGCGAACCACAAATGGGCTTCCTCGACGGCAAAGAGGTCTTCGGCTTCAACGGCTACCAAATTGCAACAATCTGCGCAGTCTGGGGTATCGTGATCTCCGCCATCTACATGCTCCGCGCCTACCGTCGAGTGTTCATGGGGCCGTTGTCTGATCGCTGGTCCCGCCTGCCAGACCTCGCTGGTTTGCCTCATGTGGCTATCGTTATTCTTCTTGCCATCATGCTGTTCTTCGGATTCTTCCCGCAAATTCTCGTGAACCTCGTTACACCCGCTTTGCTTCTGCCATGATCCCGCCCGTCGCTCTTGAAATCTGTGTCGTCTGTCTGGGCATCTTCCTGCTCATGGCGGAATCCTTTAGCTTTAAATCCAACAAAGTCACCCTCGCACACGGTGCCATCTTTGGTTTGGTATGCGTTTTCATCCTCAGTTTCTTTATCGAAACGAACCCTATCGCCATGCAGGACTCGGGATTCTATGTGGTTGATGGTCTATCGCTTTTCTTCAAGCGGTTTGCCCTCCTTGCCACGATTTTCACGCTCATTCTTGCGATTGACTACCTCCCGATCGTTCAGCGGCTTGTGCCGGCCGAGCGTCCGGAAGCTGGTTCGGGCGAGTTTTTCATCCTGCCTGTCTTCACCTGCGCAGGTCTCATGTGGATGGCCTCAGCCGCCGACTTCATCATGATCTTCTGCGCGTTGGAGTTGGTTACAATATCCCTTTATATCCAAGTGGCCTACACCCGCCGTAGTCTCGCTAGTCTCGAAGCCGGCACGAAATTCCTCGTTCTTGGGGCTCTCTCGACCGGATTCTTCATTTACGGCATCACTTGGATTTTCGGCATGACGGGTGAGACCAACCTCGCTTTCATCCAGCAAAAACTCTCAATCGTTCCTGAAGCGAACCACACCGCCATTCTGTTTGGCCTCGCCATGGTCTTGGTTGCCATCGGATTCAAAATTGCGGCCGCACCATTCCAATTCTGGGTTCCAGATGTCTATCAAGGCGCACCAACGCCAATTACCGCCTTCCTTGCTGTGGCCTCGAAAGCTGCTGGATTTGTCATCCTGATCCGGGTGCTCCAACCCTTCTTCGTTTTGGAATCGTTCCAGGGAAAACTCATCCTTGTTCTCACTCTCTTGGCGGCCCTCACGCTCATCTACGGAAACTTGGCCGCTATTCCCCAAACGAATTTCAAGCGCCTGCTCGGCTATTCCAGTATTGCCCACGCCGGCTATCTCCTTGTCGGTCTCGCCGCCATTGGAGACGCCTTTGCCGGTCGCGCGGTGGTCTTCTATCTCAGCGGTTATTTCCTGATGACCTTCCTTGCCTTTCTCGTCATGGTGCCCGTCACCAAGGCCACTGGTGGGGACGATCTCTCGCACTTCAACGGTCTTGCCCGTCGCTCTCCTGGCCTCGCCTTGGCGATGCTCATCGCTGCAGCCTCGCTGGCGGGCGTTCCTTTCACAGTGGGGTTCTTCGGCAAGTTTTTCATCTTCGAAGCTGCCATGAACCATGAGCTTTACTTGCTCGTTTTCATCGGTGTCATCACGGTTGCTAGTGGCTTTTACTACTACTTCAAAGTTATCCGCGCGATGTATTGGCAGCCTGCGCCCGAAGGTTGTGGCGAGGTCGCTGTTTCGCCCCTCTCGAAGTTGGCTATTGGGCTTTGTTCCCTGTTGATCCTGGTTCTCGGATTCTACCCGCAGCTGCTCATCCGCTTCCTGCCTTAGTCGCCTCCGCTCATGGACGATTTCTGGAACCAGTGGCAACCTCGCGAGCGCGCCACCCTGTGTTTCGTTATCAAGGATTCCCAAATCCTTCTCATCCGTAAAAAGCGCGGTCTTGGCGCAGGTAAAATCAACGCCCCCGGCGGCCGCATCGAACCCGGCGAGGCACCACACGAATGCGCCGTGCGGGAGACCCAGGAAGAGGTCGGCATCACACCGCACGGAGTTCAGTCCCGTGGAGAACTCCATTTCCAATTCGTTGATGGCTACAGCCTCCACTGCACCGTCTTCACGGCGGAATCCTTCTCCGGCACTCTCATCGAAACCGACGAGGCCCTGCCGATCTGGACGGCGATGGATGCCATTCCCTACCACGAAATGTGGGCCGATGACATCCACTGGTTGCCTGGCGTGATCGCAGGCGGATCCTTCCGTGCTTACTTTCACTTCGATGGCGACACGATGCTATCCAAAGCTGTCCACTGGAATTCCAGTGCCCCACTAACAGCCTCATGCGAGATATGAAAGTCCCTGAGACAGCGCTCGAAGAAGCCCAAAATTTGGCCAAAGCTTTTCCCGGCCAGGAAGCCTTTCTTTTTGGCCTTCTCGAGCGCCAGCTAAACATCCTTCACCAGCGGTCCCAAGTGGTCATTGGTTTCGCCGCCGTCGCCATCACCACCACGGGCTTCTCCGGCAGGCTTATCGCCGGCACAAATACCCTTGCCCAGATTCTCATCATCGCCGCTATGGCCCTCATCCTGGCCTCCTGTCTCTGGATATTTGTCCGCGTCCTCGCTGTGAAATGGGTCCTGACCCGCAGCATCCAGCCGGACATCGTCCAAACACTCGCTGCCATCATCGTCTGCCGGGATTCCAAAACCGTTGCCTACCGCCTTGGCTCTATCGGCGTCTTCCTCGGCCTCGCCATCTACGCTGCCGCCATGGCCATCATGCTCCTCAACCCCACGCCGCTCAGCATTCCCATCCGCTAAAATTCCAACCGCCCTCGCGCGGTAGCGCGCAAACCCTTGGAGGGTCAACCTCCGGCTTGACCCAAGACTGAACCGCTCCGTCCCCACGCCGTCCCGTTCCCATCACGCCGCGTAGATCATTCCCAGCATCCGCAGAAACGCCGCTTTGCGGCTGAAAAATGGGCCATGCGAGGACGATGTCCCGCCGGAGGTTGTCTGCCAGTGCTGATCCAACCGCGAAGCGGCAGAGACATAGGGTGGGCGGCGGAGAGCATGCCAGGAAAGGCGAAATTCAACAGTCACCGAAAGCCAAGGTGGTAACGCCTCTCTTTCCGATAAAAAACTGTTCTGAATGAAAAGCACTTGCCACGAACGGGCTCTGGGATTGTGCAACGCTACCGAACATTAATTGGCGGCCGGAAGGTTCAAGCTCCCGACCGCCGTTGCTAACACTGGGCCGTCAACCGCAAGAAAGACGTCCCTCTCTTTTACTGCGTTTGAGGCTTATTTTTTATTGAAAATCCGGCATCATATGCTTATATTTCAATGATGAAGTCCATCCCGCGCCCAGATTTGCATCGTCAACTTGCTGAGGGTTTGAAGAGAAGTCCCATCCTCACGATCCTTGGTCCGCGCCAATGCGGGAAGACGACATTGGCAAGGGAATTTTGCAGGGGGCGCCAGGATGTCGTTTTCTTGGATTTGGAGAGTCCGGCCGATGCGGCAAGGCTCGCCGAGCCTTTGCTCTATCTTGAGAAACAAAGCGGTCTGGTTGTTTTGGATGAGGTGCAGACGATGCCTGCGGTGTTGAATGTGCTGCGCGTTTTGGCCGACCGCGATCCGCTTCCTGCGCGATTTTTGCTATTGGGCAGCGCTTCTCCGGAATTGATGAACAAGGCCTCTGAGTCTCTCGCCGGAAGGGTTGAATTTTTGGAAATGGGAGGCTTCAATGTGCATGAAACCGAGGATGATCAAGACAGGCTCTGGTGGAGGGGAGGCTTTCCCCGGTCCTATCTAGCACCGCTGGATGACGATGCCCGCATCTGGCAGCAGGATTTCACCTCAACATTTCTGGAGAGGGATCTGCGGAAGATGGGGATTGAAATTTCTCCAGTAGCACTGCGACGGCTCTGGACTGTCTGCGCTCACTACCACGGACAAATTTGGAATTCCTCAGCGGTTGCCGGAGGACTCGGGGAATCGGCCCGGACGGTCGGGCGTCATCTCGAGATTCTCAGCGGTTCCTTCATGTTGCGACTGCTCCAGCCATGGCATGAAAATCTCATGAAACGCCAAGTGAAATCGCCTAAAGTCTATTTACGCGATTCTGGTATTCTTCATTCTCTACTCAATATCCCCAGTCTTGACGCGCTTTTTGCTCATCCCAAACTGGGGGCTTCATGGGAAGGTTTCGTCATCGAGCAAATCTGCTGCGCGGCACCTCGCTCCCAAGCCTTTTTCTGGGCCACTCACACCGGCGCTGAGGTTGATCTCTTGCTTTTCCACAGAGGACGCAGGATCGGTTTTGAATGCAAGGTAGCCGATGCTCCTAAAGCCACCAAATCCATGCACATCGCCCTGCAAGACCTTTCTCTCGACGAGATTTTCGTCATATCACCGCGTCCTGGGACATACCCGCTCGCCCCAAAGATCACGGCCTGCGGAGTTGGCGAGGCCATCGCCGCACTTCACCGCCAGTCGTAGGGCTAACAGCGGTTATCGATTTGATAACACGAGTTGTCTCCGGGAGAACAGCTGTTATCGATTCGATAACACGAGTTGTCTTCAAGAGAACAGCAGTCATCGATTTGATAACACGAGTTGTCTCCGAGAGAACAGCAGTCATCGATTTGATAACACGACTTGTCTTCGAGAGAACACCGGTTATCGATTTGATAACACGAGTCATCTTCGAGAGAACAGCGGTTATCGATTTGATAACACGAGTTGTCTCCGAGAGAACACCGGTTATCGATTTGATAACACGAGTTGTCTCCGAGAGAACAGCAGTCATCGATTTGATAACACGAGTTGTCTCCGAGAGAACAGCAGTCATCGATTTGAGAACACGAGTAATCTCCGAGGGAACAGCTGTTATCGATTTCATAACACGAGTCATCCCCGAGAGAACAGCTGCTATGAAATTTGATACACGTGTTTGCTTCAAATGAGAGCTGTCATGAAAATCGGGCATCCAACGGAAATTGATAAACGAAATAGCTTGGAGCAAAGATGGTTGGCAATTGGCTGCTTGGATGGAACACCGGTTTCATACGGCGTGCCAACGCTCCGGCACGGCGTGCCAACGCTCCGGCACGGCGTTCCAACGCTCCGGCACGGCGTGCCAACGCTCCGGCACGGCGTGCCAACACTCCGGCATGGCGTGCCGACGCTCTGGCATGGCGTTCCAACGCTCCGGCATGGCGTTCCAACGCTCTGGCACGGCGTGCCAACGCTCTGGCACGGCGTGCCAAGACTCCGGCATGGCGTGCCGACGCTCTGGCATGGCGTTCCAACGCTCTGGCATGGCGTTCCAACGCTCCGGCACGGCGTGCCAACGCTCCGGCACGGCGTGCTAACGCTCCGGCACAGCGCGCCAATGCTCCGGCACAGCGAGCCAATGCTCCGGCGCGGCGAGCCAACGCTTACGCCAGGGACGGGAAAAAGTCCGATAGTTGGTGACACTCGCGAGATCACGATGACACGCGCAAACGCACCAAGAAATTTTTAGCAAAAAAATTTTCCACTCCCAGCGGATGTCCGACCGGCGTTGATAAGCTCTCCCTCGAAATAATCACCAAAATTTTATTCGCTATCCAAGCACCCACGCGCTGCTTCCGCCCACAGAGTCAATTCCCAAGCCGCTTCGCGCGGCAGAGCGAGTTTTTGTTTTGAGCTATGCAAACCAACGCCTATGGAAAACCGATTGGGGATTCCAGGTTGCTTCGCCGTATCAAAAAAGCTCGCACCCGCGACCAGTTACTCGCGACAGCGCTGCCGCCGCTTTCATCCTCCATCCTTCGCTAACCCGCCACCCTGTTGCAGAAGATGCGACATCTGAGCTTCTATTCTCAAAACACAAGCCAACAAACCCAAAGTATGAAACTAAAAACCATCTTCCTCGCAGCCGTCATCACCCTGCCGATCCTTTGTTTAAGCACCTCCGCGCAGGAATGCGACGACGAGGGCGTCTTCCTCGGCCAACTTAGCGCTAACCCCTATACCGCCGACTCCACGGCAAATAAATTCGGCGCGTTTGGCAGTCCCTACAGCCCGACGAGTATCAACAACCCTTACAGCCAATATGGGAGCGCGTATTCAGCCACCAGCGTCTCAAATCCCTACGCCACTGAAGCCCCAAAGATTATCGCCGCCGATGGTCAATACCTCGGGCGCCTGAGTGCCAATCCTTATGACCCCGAGTCTGTCTCGAATCCCTATGGGCAATACGGCAGTCGCTACAGCGCCACGAGTATCAACAACCCCTACAGCCAATATGGGAGCCCCTACAGCCCCATCAGCCCGCACAATCCCTATTCCACGCAGGCTCCGATTCTGTGCGGTGATGACGAGTGAATATGCCACCAAATCCTATTGCCTAACGATGTCAAAAAAGCTGACATGCTCCCGATGTTCGTCGTTTCCTTCCAACCCGCCATTGCCAGACTTTTAGAAATTTCTGAGCCCCTTAAAACTTAATGCTTAAAACTTAAAACTCCTTTCCTATGGGCTTCTATTACCGCAAATCTGTTAATCTTGGGCCCTTCCGGGTGAATCTCAGCAAGTCCGGCGTGGGCTATTCTGTCGGTGGTCGAGGATTCCGCGTTGGCACAACGGCGCGTGGGAAAAAATACACGAGCTTCAGCATCCCTGGGACGGGAGTTGGCTATCGCAAATCTGGCGCTGGTTGCCTTGTCCTCCTCGCTGGTATACCCGCCACCATCGCCATCGGTCGCTGGCTTGTCCTTGCTTGAACCCATTACGAATGCGTCCTATTCTATGAGCGATGACTTGGATCGAAAACATCGAGAGATGGAGACAGCTGCCAGCCGAAGAGAAACTTCTTCGCCGTTGGAAGGCGATTCCTCGCGATGTAGCCCAGAACATGGCCTTCGAGAGGGAGCCGGTAGAAATGAGCCTTCTCCACGCGATACACGCCCGGATCGAGCCACCCGCTTTATTGAAACAACGCGGGGCATCCTCTCCTACTCCGAGATAGCTCCACTCCTAGCCGAGCAAGTTCCCGTTTTGGGAACTTTTTTCTTGCCATTTACATCGAACGCCTCGATCTTGAAATGAGAGTCATCGCACGCAAAACACTTCGAGATTTTTATGAAAAGCACGCCGCCGCCAAAGGCCCGCTTACAGCCTGGTTCCATGAAGCCGAAGCAGCGCATTGGCGCGGGCCGCAAGACATCAAAAAACAATACCAAAGCGCCGACATACTTCCCGGAAATCGCATTGTCTTCGTCATCAAAGGCAACACCTTCCGTCTCATTGTTAAAATCCACTACAACAGGAGCATCGTCTTCATCCGTTTTGTCGGAACCCACGCGCAGTATGACAAAATCGATGCCACAACCATCTGAAGTTATGAAACCAAAAATTCTTAAAACAGAAGCCGAATACAACGCCGCCTTGGCCAAAGTGGAGTCGCTTATGGATGCCAATCCCGGTTCCAAACAAGAAGAGGAACTCGAACTCTGGTCGTTGCTGGTCGAGCGCTACGAGCAGGAGCATCATCCCATCGATTTTCCAGACCCCATCGAGGCCATCCGATTTCGCATGGAGCAAGAGGGTCTGCGACAAAAAGACCTCGCAAAATACTTCCCCGGAAAAAACCGCGTTTCAGAAGTCCTCAATCACAAACGCCCGCTCAGCCTCGGCATGATCCGCTCGCTTCACAACGGCCTGGGAATTCCAGCCCATGTTCTCCTGCAGGAATGCACTGCCTGAATCTCTTCCTGCCCGAGTCCCACTAATCCTGTTAATTCTGTAAATCCTGTCAAAAAATGATCTCTTGGAAACGCACTCTCCGCACGGCCTCATCCGAGCGCTTTCTCGCACAGCGCGATGGCAAGGATGTTGCCGCAGTCGATCTCCACTACCTCGCTAGTGGCACCGTTGCTGGAACCGTGATTTTGCTGAAAGATGCAGGATGGAAAGAATCCGATGTGCCTGCGCTTCTGGGTTCGCTGGACGAGGATTTTCTGCCTGATGTCGATCTCGATCATGGAAACCTCAGTTACACCGTTGTCCTTGGCGAGTTGCTTGGGAACTACGAGGCAGAGAAAAAATCATGAATCCAAAATTCAAAATCGATCAAAACTCTCAACGCCCCTCCTGCCCGAGTCTCGGTAATTCTATAATTGGCTCGCTTCCGCTCACCCTGCGGGCTGCTTCCAGCAGTTTTTCTTCTCTACGCTCCGATCCTGTCAAAAAATGCTTTCTGAATCCAAAATTTTGCTTGTTTCCAGCAGGCGGCTTGATATTGTCAGACTTTTTAAAGAGGTTTTTCCCAACTTGCAGTGTATTAAAAATCAATAAATAATGCCAGACCCTTTCACTCCAACTTCGCCTGGGTGCAGCACTTCATCCACCACCTCGCGCCGCAGGGCATGGCCGGCTTCGTCCTCGGCAACGGCAGCATGTTCTCCAACCAGTCCGGCGACTGTCCTACGCGAAGCGCATCCTTCCAGCCGAAGGCCAAACCGCAGAGCCTGCCAAGGCAACGCGACTTCCGCCGAGCCCTTCCAGGCCAACTCTTCTACAGCGTGCAGAAAGGATGCGATTATTTCGTGTTTTCCTCCAACAATGTAGAGACAGACCGACTTCTTGCTGACGACACCCCTTTTCATTAAAACACACTTATGCCCTTAAATGACACACACCGCGCGTGGTATTATGCGCAAATCCGGGCAGCAGACCCGACTGGCGCGATCGCGACCATTGATGAGGCGCACAATGTAATCATCTATTCGTCCGATCTACCGACGGATGAATCGCGCCACAAAGAAGCCACTCCTGAGGAAGTCGTTCACGCGCTGATCATCTGTATGCTCGTAAAGGCGCCGTTTAACTACCCGTTGAAGTGCCTCTACCACGAGAAGTATTGCAAGCATGGTCGCTCTTCTAAAGACGAAGTCGACATCGTCATCTACGATGGTGACAACCTTCCATTCGCGATGTGGGAGGTGAAGTCGGCCGAAGAGTATTTGCGGAACCAGGAAAAACAGATCGAATCCCAGCTATTCGGAACTGCGCCACTGGTTGGGACGTCAAAATTTCTCGTTTACGCGACTATCGAGCCAACAGGAAAGAAGCCCGAGATAACGCTCGTCTGCATCGACAGAACCAAATCACCCTCATTCTCAACATGGAAGAAAGACGGCAAGCCCCATTCGCAATCATTCCCCGACGACTACGCTGACCCGACATACAAACCATACATCCGCGGTGATAACCCCGACCTACGGGATGACTGCACGCAAGCAGACTTTCGTGCTTTAGCAGAAGGCTTTCACAACGAGTTCTTCGGAGAGCACCCCGACAACGCCATCTTTGTCAATCTGATGAAGTGCCTCCTCGCCAAAATCTACGATGAGCGGCAGACGAAAGATGGCGAGCAATACAAGTTTCAAATTCTCCGAAAGGCGGGTCGAGACGAGCCTGCAGTCGACGCATTTGAGCGCATTAACCTTCTCTATAAGACCGCATACACCCGCTATATTGACTCGAAAGTTGCTGAGCCCGACGAAATCGACGTGAAGGAGTTTCCGCCTGAGCGTGTGAAACACGTCGTCAAAACGATACAAGGAATGGCGATTACGCGCGGTGCGGCATTGCACGGTGATGTCATTGGTTCGTTCTTCGAAGAGATTTTGCGATCAGGTTTCAAACAAGACAAGGGGATGTATTTTACGCACGACAACCTGGTCAACTTTATGGTCGAGGCTATCGACCTAGATGGGTTGACCGTGGAAACTTGGAAGAAATCAACCCATCCGGAAAACAGAATGCCATACGTTATCGATTCATCCTGCGGTTCAGGCACTTTTCTGCTTCGTGCGATGCACGTGATGACCAATGCGATCCGGTCCAGGCGCAAGCAGTTAGTCAATGACATGGAATCAGAGAATTATTTTGACGCACGAATGGCTGACGCCCGGCCAAACGGCTGGGCGGAGAGTTTCCTCTACGGGCTTGATCCAAAGT
>Ga0209085_1001338_pt1 | contig 15405 bp, 12 predicted proteins | sample C_131016_EF_Meta_FD_187310 | JGI IMG/M metagenome (GOLD analysis project Ga0209085, IMG submission 187310) | Freshwater microbial communities from Lake Croche, Canada to study carbon cycling - C_131016_EF_MetaG (SPAdes) (version 2) | ecosystem: Environmental > Aquatic > Freshwater > Lake...
ACCACATCTCAATATTACTTATTTGAATATAATAAGTAATGTTTATATTTTTTTGTCTTATTATTATATACGGTTGGTGTAATGAATACAATAAATAATATATTACATAATTTAAATCTAAATTTCAACTTTACAACAGATTTAACGAAAACAAATATAGATACAGAATCATCGTCGTCGGTATCACCCCCATCTAAAATAGATAATATAGATCATGTAAATGACAGTTCCACTGCTTATATGAGGCATAAATATGACGCTAAAACTCCAAACCCATCATTATATCAAGGATACAAGTTCAATCAATATCAAGATAAAATTGTAAACAATACTATGGCTAAAATTAAAAATAATGATAAAGAGGGGTTTCATGGCATGACTAGCTCAACCGCTTCGCCAAACGTTGATATTACGACATCTCAAGCAAACATAATGGATAATGTAAGAAAAGAGTATTATTCTACATTGTCAGAATACAACGCTTTATTAAATAATATTTCCAAATCAGTATCAACGAATGTAAATCGCATTGGATCAAACAATCCTTATTTAAATAAATATGTTACATTTACAACAGGAGAAACTTGTTTTATAAATAGTAGCGGAGTTGCTAAAAAAATACCAAATCCAACTATTCTAAAAAGTATCAGCGGTAAAAATAATTGCTCTGTTTTTAATAAGAATGATGTCATGAGGATAAACCTTCCGTGGTTAGATAGATATAATATTCCAGGACAAGAAATCCCCACAAATCCACCATTAATAAGTGGAACTGAAATGAGTATCAATGAAAGTTGTGGCCATGAACGATCGAATGTTTTCGTAAATTCTATGGTTAACACAGCATCTATTTCACCACAATATATTGGATGTTTTCAAGATAAAACAGATGATCCAGCGATGACTATTGTTGGTGATAAAAGCATGATGTTTGATTTTAATCAATGTCAACAACAAGCAATAAATAAGGGAAATCAATATTTTGCTCTACAAAACGTTGATCCTTCTACTGGAACAGGGTTGTGTAATGTGAGCAATGATAAAACAATGGCTACTAAATATGGTAAAGCATACAAATATATACCTTTATGGTCGTCTAATACAAAGGGTCAGCCTGTCTCATATGCTATTGTAACTAAAAATGGGACATTAACTGTTTGTGATCAAAATAGCAAAGAATATTTTACAACTCCAAACGGAACACAATGTGAACAAATTTATAGTACATCCGCGAATATTGATGTTCCTGGTAACGACTTATCCTATTATTCTAATCAAACCATCGATTCTTGTAAAGACACATGTACCAAACAATCTAATTGTAATGGATTTGTTATGGATACCGCAACGAATACAAATTGTTGGACAAAGAGTGGAGAAATGAATAATATTGTTTCTAATAATCAACGAACTACTTACAAAAAAACGATCGATAATGTGGGGTGTAATTATTTTCTCTCTCTACAAAATGATGGAAACATGTGTATATATAAAGGAATGCCTAATACAAGCAATGTTACCAATGTTTGGTGTTCTAATACAAATGGACAACAACGAGAGAAAAATGTGAATTTTGTTCCTGAGAAGAGTAAATACGGTATGCCATTTTTAAAGACTGATCAGATATTGAATAAAGGAGATTGGATTAGTTCAATGGATGGTAGTCTTTTATTACAGATGATGGATGACGGTGATTTGGTACTATATACATTTCAGAGCAATTGTAGCGCTAGCGGCGGTGATGGTGGTCGCGATGGTGAACGTTGGGGTGGTGGTGAATTAGCAAATCCTTTGTATGATTTAGGAAAAGTCGGCATTCAAGCCAATATGGGACAACTAGCTTTTATCGATCCGAATTCTCAATTACATGCTTATCCGGCATCTAACACTCGATTTTCTGATACATATAGTAGAATTTTGGAAAATACTAAACTTATAGGGAATGATATTCCTGGTGCGATGTTTAGTGATTCTCCCAACGTAGAATCTTGTATGTCAGCTTGTAACAAGAATGAAAATTGTTCGGGATTTGTATATGATACAACGGGTCAAACATCTACGTGTATTCCAAAAGACAATAAACCCCCAGGTATGTATACCCCTGCTATTGGTGTAAATACTTATGTCAGAGATAAAACATTTATTGAATTACCACATGGAATTTATAATACAGTAAATAACATTGATTCAATACAATACGAAAATTATGTAAAAGGTAACAACAATAATGACGTCAATTACGGGTTGACTAATATAAGCAGTGTACAAAAAAATCAATTACAACAATTGGAGGATAAATTAAAACAGCTATCGACTCAATTAAATACGTATACAAATAAACTATCAGAAAATAACAATATATTGGATGTAACTGCGAAACAAAATATCAATAAATTTAATGATTCAGTCACTGATTTTAGTAAAGTCAAAAATAAAATCAAATCCTTCGATACAAACAATAATATCGATAATATTTTAAACCAAGTGAAAATAAATACATTACAAAAGAATTATAGTTATATCTTTTGGTGTATTTTAGCTGTTGTTCTACTAATAATTACTATATACGTTCGATCTTATTCTTACTCTTCTTCACAAATTTAGAATACTATTATATAATTATCTTTTCCTATTTTATATAATATATAAATATGTCGACAACAAAGACAAACAATGAACAATTATTAAATGATATACAAGGTTTACAGACTATTGAACAAAATTTATTTAGTAGTATAGACAATGACCCTAATTTAACACCAGAAGAACAAAAAAAAACCATAAATAAAATCAATTCAATTTCACAAATGAGAATTAATTTATACAAAACTTTAGGTAAAATTAACAATTTTTACCAAGATGCTTTACAGAATTCTCAAATTACGTTGCAACAACAAAAAACAGCTATTCAAATGGTCGAAAATCAGTTGAATAATGCTAAACAAAAATTGAACTTTTTAGAAACCGAGAAAAATAATAAAATTCGCCTAATAGAAATTAATGATTATTATGAACAGAAATATGCTGAACACAGCATTTTGATGAAATACATTATTTTAATGTTAATTCCTATAATCATACTTTCTCTCTTTTATAATGCTGGTCTATTGAGTAATAGCGTTTTTTATTTTTTGATTGTATTTATATCGTTTATAGGTGCGATTTTTATTGTTTATAGAATGCTATCTATATGGAGTCATGACAATATGAATTATCAAGAATATGATTGGACATTTAATAAAAAAGGTGCTCCACAGGCCAATAATAGCACATCAGCTAGTAAAAGCGATCCATGGGTTTCATCCAAATTAAACATGGGTACATGTATCGGCAATTCATGTTGTTCTCCAGGAACATTATATGATAATTCCATCCATAAATGTGTAACAGATTCAGCATCGTCTGGGTCATACGGGTCATATGGGTCATACGGGTCACACCAAGATCAACAAAGCAAAACTGAACAATTCGTAAATAATGTATTTACAAAATTTTCAAATGTCTATACAAAACCAGACGTTGTTTTAGGTAATACCATACTACCAAGTAATTTTTAGGGAGGGGTCAGTATATGATAAAATAACGCTGACACACGTATAATTATATTATACATATATTATAATTATACATCATTAACAAATATGACAACAACATCAACACTAACGTCACCAACATCAAATTTCAATATGAACAATTTTAACGATCTAATAAACCAAGCCAATAAATTAATCAGCTGTGGTCCATCTTGTCAGAAAGAAAAACAGTCTGAATTATTGAAACAAAAGTATTTAGAAGCACAATATAATGTCACACACGCACCAGAAGAATTATCAGAAGCAACCAAAAACTATATTATTTACACCCAAGGAGATTCTGAATACAATGATTATTTAGATAAAGATTTGGAAAAAAAGGCGGATGCTATTATTTCCATGTACAAGACTAATTTAACGTCGGATATAAATAATATTCAAACAAATTTGACCACATATAAAGGTTTACAAATAAATTACGATAATATTATCGATCTATACAAAAAATATAAAAATGAAAATGACAGCTTAGAGAAAAAATTAAAAGGAAAAACATCTGATATTATTACAAACGATAGAAAAACGTTTTATAAAGATCAGACTATTGATCAGTTGAATGGTTATTACTATTTTTTATTTTTTGTATATGTATTGGTTGTTATTGTATATTTTCTATCTATTTTTCTCGTGAATTCCAACGTGAATTTAAGTATACGTATATTGGTATTAATACTCATGATAATGTATCCGTTGATACTTAATGTTATTGTTCCGTAGGTTTTCCGTAGTTTTTCCGTAGTTTTCCCATTTTTTATATGTTGAATTCTAATATTTATTTTATATACAAAATCAAAACCATAATTGTATATAAAATACCCATTATAAATCGTCTATTACTGTATTAACCGATTCATCCGGATATATTATTTTAACTCCATGCCATCCACTTTGTTTATGTTGACCATATTTTTTATCCATAAACATATACAATTCTTCTCCTTTTGGCATCTTTTTGTTACCTTGTTCTTGTGTAAACCAGAATTTGAAATGATTTGCTAATTCTTGCTTACGAATACGATCTCTTGTATCTCCAGTCTTTAATATATTCTCTTTCACAAAAGCAGCAATATGATCTTGACCATTTCTATATTTATTTGATGCGTTCAATACATGTTCACAATCAGGAACATCACCATCAGTTTCAAATGCGATTTTTACCAACATACTCGCGAAAATAGGCGCAAATGTTGGCAATTTCTCCTTCAATGTTTTGTCTTTTGGATAAATGTAAGGAGTTTCATCAGTATGTGTTTCATCCTCGTCTATAAATTTCGAAACAAAATCACATTTTCTTATTCTTCTCCATGTACCGTCGTCATTACTTTCAATATCGAATAAATTATTTGTACATACAACTAATTTGAATTGTGGTTCAAACGTTTCACTTTCACAATAAAGCGCTCTACCTTGAATTGGATCACCACCAGTTAATTCTTTCATAATACCTTCATTCAATTTCACTCCTTTGGAGGGTTCTTGCATTACAGCGTAACGAATACCCTTTAACTGAATAATTTCCGACGAAGTGCCGCCTATAGCATTGCGCTTTTCTGTAACTAAAGTAATTGGAACAGTGCCTTTATAATCACCTAATGTCATTGACATTAAATCCGCTAAAATGGATTTTCCGTTACTTCCACTTCCGTGATACACATTAAACGTTTGATTCATATTTGTACCTATTAAACAAGAAGCTAAATGATTCCACATATACTTGTTCAAATCTTCTATAGGGAACAATTTGTTGAAAAACTCATGTATTTGCGTAATTGTATCACTGTATGAAGTATAATCATAAGGCACATAACTAATCCGTGTTGTTTTTGTAATATAATCTTGCGGACATCCATCACGAAATACCTTATTTTTAAAATCGACGACACCATTATTGAAACATAATAAATATTTGTTCGTATCCATATTTCTGATAAAATCTTTATCATAAAACAGTTCCATGGCTTCACGCATAATATTATTTTTATCATTGGTTCTTTTCAATTTTAGCATAATATCAGATAACGACTTCATTTTCTTTTTAATATAATCAGCTCGGTTGTCATCTTGATCATAGTGATGATATTCGTTCTCTAGATTTGTTCGCCTCAATGAATACAAATTATGAATATCTTTTGAAATGGCCATTCTTAAAGTTAATCCTCTATCTGGTTCCCATCTATGATTTTTAAAAATATACCAAATGCCCTTTTTTTCATAACTTACACAAACATACTTGTCCTTGTATTTTTGATATAAAACTTGCGCTATATCAAATTCAGTTTGTGATTCCAAGGTTTCTTCAATATAATATTCTAATGTGTTTTCTAATATTTTTTCATATTCTTCAAAAGCATCTTGCTTCGCCCAATACATTATGGATTTCCGCGTAACACCTGATTTACTCGTATTAAAATATTTGGTCCAATCATTATAAAGAGACGGGATCGTGTCATAGTCAAAATCATCAGCTTTACTTCTCAAAAGTATCCACGACAAAAACAACCGTTCGTCCGTGTGTTTTAAAGCAAACGCAACTTGTCTATTCAATATATGAGAACCAGGCTCATAATATTTTGCGGGTAATGTTTGTGTAAACAAATGCGTTTCTTTCACTTCATATTCATTTGGTTTCAATCGTTTCAGCATCAAATCGACCGCTTTTTCAAGCGTTTCCTTATTGTTAATTTCATTTAATGAAATAACCTCCCATCCATCATCTCCACCAATATCATCGTCATTTTCAACAATTAAATTAATCTTAGTTTTACTTGCTGGTTTTTTCATCCTATTATTCTTTGATTCGATGCGCTTATTGTAAACATCTACTATTTTTGGATTCATTTCAAAAACAGGAATATTTGTATTCTGAGCCGTTAATTTATGAAAATTCTTTTTAAGATCGAAATCTTCGACCTTCATTTCATCCATCATAAATTCTCCGTCGTTTTTGTCAAAAGTAGCGATAAAATGATTTGTCAATTCATAAGCTTCATTGTCCGGTTTTCGTGATCCAAACAACTGCCAATTGGTAATACCTTTTGTAATTCCTTCATCAAAAACAGCATCCCATGAATTAATAATTGGTAATTCCCACGTTTCTTGAATTTTTTTGACGATTTTCTCACGAAGTATCGTTTGAATAATGTGATCCGCTTGTATACAAATTATAATATGAATCCCGTCTTTTGTTAACGACTTATCGCTTAACCGATTTACATCTGGTTTTTCAAAAGTAAATATATCAAATGCTTTGTTTTCCTCAAATAAGAAGCATTCTTTTAATTCTTCTAAATATAAAACAATCAAATCCAATATATTTTCTTTGGTATGTTTTCTTTCATCAACATCATAATTATAACGTAAATCAACGTCAACTAAAATTGGACAAGTTGTGGTTACCTGTTTTTCTGTTAAATACTCTTTTTTCTTTTTAATAAAAACATAATCATAATAAAGACTGTAGAACTCCTGTAAATCTTCTTTGGGTATTATATAAGAACCACCATAAATATTCAGGTCTTTATTCCCTATTCTAGTATGAGTAATGTTAATATTATTGTCTTTGTGATCAGTTTTTTCCAAACTTTTAACGCTGTGCTTTGCTAGAAAATCATTTAAATCTTTACACTTATTCATTGTCATTTTAGTTTCATTCATTTATTTTAATATAATATAGTGATATATTTCTATTTCATTTTTTTATAATTCAAAAATCTAAATTCAAAATTCAAACAAAAATTCAAACAAAAATCAAGAAACAACCAGACAAAACAAAATTAAAAAAAATCATATAAGAATAATTTAACATGTAAATTTAAAGTATTTTGCTATGTCGAAATTTATTTCAAAAGAGTCAATAAATCGTTTAATACGCGATATAAAAGACATTATTAAAAATCCATTGATAGATAACGGTATTTATTACTTACACGACGAGACTGATATTTTGAAAGGATATGCTCTAATTGTAGGACCGTCAGATACACCCTATTTTGGAGGATATTATTTATTTAAATTGAATTTCCCAAGTGATTATCCTCATTCACCACCAACAGCAACTTATTGTACAAATGGAAATAATATACGTTTCAATCCAAATTTATATAAATGTGGAAAGGTTTGTATATCATTATTAAACACGTGGACCGGAGAACAATGGACATCATGTCAAACAATATCTACTGTATTATTAACATTATGTACACTTTTATGTAAAAATCCGCTATTAAATGAGCCAGGAGTCACTATCAATCATAAAGATTTTAATGATTACACCAAAATTATTGAATATTCAAACATAGATATTGCTATATGCGACGTTTTAAATAAAAAAGATGGGTTGTATTTAGATTTTTTTGACAATTTTTATCCATTTATGAAGGATAATTTTATTAAAAATAAAGATGCTATTATGGCTTTTATAGATGAAAAAATAAAAGAAAATAAGAATAACATAGATAACAGAATAAATGGTGGATTTTATAATATGAGTGTAAACGTTGATTATAAAAAATTGAAAAATAAGTTGATTTCTGTATCGGAAACTATTATACAAGAAAAAGAATTGAAAGGTTAATTGAAAATATAATTGAAATAAAAAATATATAAAAATATAAACATATAGTATTATAATTTTATATCATGTTTTTCTGTAGTAATTGTCAAAATATGTATTACATTCGAATTAATGAAGATGATCCTAATAAGTTAGTTTATTATTGTCGCCAATGTGGTAATGAAGATTCAAATATTAGCGCTGATAATATTTGCGTTTCAAAAATACAGATCAAAAAAAATGAACAGTCGTTCAATCATATAATTAATAAATACACTAAATTTGATCCGACATTGCCAAGAATTAATACAATATTATGTCCAAATCAAGATTGTGAAACTAATACAAAAGGTACTGAGCGCGAAATAATTTATATTAGATATGATGACACAAATATGAAATATGTTTATGTTTGTTCTACATGCGACACGGTTTGGAAAACAACTGCGGATAGCTAGTTTTGTTTGTTTTGTTTGTTTTGTTTTTATTGATTTTTAAATAAAATTGAATTTTTTTATTTAAAACTATCTATATTTATATAATTTAGAATCATGAGTGACATTGAAGACGACAATTATTCTATTTCTAGTTCTGAATCGAATTTAAGCAACAATGACTCAACTTTCGCAACAAAAGATAAACCATTATTTAATAAAGAATTTTTAAAAAATATTGAAGATGACGCGATTGATGACATTGATGATATTGATGACATTGATGACGAAGAAGATGATGTAGATGAAATTGAAGATGTAGTCGTAGATGAAATTGATAAAGATGATGTTATTTACGAACATGATAATGACAGCGATGACGATGATGACACCGATGACACAGACGATGAGGATAACGACGTTGGAAGTATTAACAGCGATGATGAGAATAATGAAACGAAAAGTAAAAAATTACATGCTAATAAAACAAAGGTTGTATTCAATAGCTCTGGTGGGGGTGAAGACCCCTTGTCTAAATCTTTGTACGCATCAGATGATGACAGTGAATACGAAGATGAAAATTATTTACAAAAATTTAATAATGAAATCAATAAAAATTATATTATGGAATTTCATCCAGAATGTATAAGTCACAATTATGATGAAATTGCGGCTCTTTCAAAAGTGACACGAGACGATTTTAATATTATAATTGATCCGTTTCATAAAACAGTGCCATATTTGACCAAATATGAGAAGACTCGTGTGTTAGGTCAAAGAGCAAAACAAATAGAATGTGGTGCTAAACCACTTGTTAAAGTCCCCGAAAATATTATTGATAGTTATATTATTGCTGAATTGGAGTTACAACAAAAAAAAATACCATTTATTATTCGGCGCCCTATTCCAAGCGGAGGAAGTGAATATTGGAATTTGAAAGATTTGGAGAATATTTCGTTTTAGAAATGTTAGATATTGAGTTGTATGGGTGTATGACTGGTGTTCGCTTTTACATTTTTTTTATATTCAAAATTGGTTCAACATGACAATCTCTGTATCCATTATATAGAATTTATATATATTCAAAACACTCTCCACCAAAATAGCAAAAAAAATATTTAATAAAAAATGGTTTAAAATCATCATTATAGACTAAAACATAAATGACCATTGCTATAGGAATCGATCTTGGAACGACTTACTCGTGTGTTGGTGTTTGGCAGAATGATCACGTTGAAATTATCGCAAACGATCAAGGAAATAGAACCACTCCTTCTTATGTTTCATTTACTGCTGAAGAGCGCCTTATTGGTGACGCTGCTAAATCAAGTGTCGCTCAAAACCCGTCCAATACTGTTTTTGACGCTAAAAGATTAATAGGACAAAATTTTCATGATCCTCATGTTCAATCAGATATGAAACATTTTACATATGAAGTCATTAATAAGGAAAATAAACCATATATTTCAGTTGATTACAAAGGCGAAAAAAAGGTGTTTGCTCCTGAAGAAATAAGTTCAATGGTTCTTTCTAAAATGAAGGAAATCGCGGAATCGTATCTAGGTACACCAGTAACTGACGCGGTTATAACTGTCCCTGCTTATTTCAATGATTCCCAAAGACAGGCTACAAAGGACGCAGGTACAATTGCTGGTTTAAATGTGTTGCGTATTATTAACGAGCCAACCGCTGCCGCAATTGCGTACGGTTTAGATAAGAAAAGTTCTAAAGAAAAGAATGTTTTGATTTTTGATTGTGGAGGTAAATGTTCTGCTTCCTGTGGTGTAAACCCACCTATTTTGGCTTGTTAATGAATCACCCAAAATAGAATCTGGTTAATTGCTGGAAACTCCTTAAGCTTTTCCTACCACAACATAATATGAAAATATAAGTGTGAAGGTTTGAAAAAGGTAAAAGATTGGACAATCAGCAGCCAAGCTTCTACGTGTCTTTGAAACGCATAAGAAGAAGGTTCAACGACTAGGTGTAAAACACACCCACGAATGCCAGAGTTTAATTCATATTTGTTAGTTTGTGTTTATTGAAAAAGGTAATAAAAATTGCGTTCAAATATATATTATGTCAATCGTAGTAACAGAAAATCCAATTCGTAATCAGATATTAAATTCTATAATAGAAATAAAAAATAAAAAGGATCAAACCATGATTCCAATTAAATCGAAATGTCTACAATTTGAATCAAGTAAGTATTCATCAATAAAAAATGAAATTTGGCATGTTTATATAAACGACGAAAGAGTTAAAAAAACATCTGATCTCATATTTTATTATAAATGTTTAACTTGCGAAAAAATAAATACGTGTGCTTCTACACAAATTTTAAGAAAAATACGACAAGGAAAAAGCCGATGTTTTCAATGTAATCTACCTCAAGTAAGACATACAAAGGAAAAAGAAAATGTTTCAATTAAATCATACCAAGAATTATATGAAATCTCAAAACAAGAATTTGAATATTACCCGGACCAATACAAAAATTCGTATATGTTGTCACATTTGTCAAAAAATGATTATGAACGAATAAAATCAAACATAATCAGTTTCGGGAATGGTAAATATACGAATTTGGAAGAATATGAATATTGGCCTATTTACAAAGTCAATAATCAAATGAAATTTTCGTATGTCTTATATGATCGAATTAATGATACAATATTCAAAGCGCATCAACCTATTATGAAATGCGATAATTGTGAAAAAACATGGCGTTGTAAATCATTGGAAACCTTTAAAAATTGTTACAAGATTTTATGCTCTGATTGTAAATTGTGTAATCGCACATTTAAAATTAGGCCTATAAAAAACATGAACAATGAAATTATTATGTATCAATCAAAATTGGAATTAAAATTTATTGATTGGTGTGAAAGTAATAATTTGGTTGTTAAAAATGGCCCGAATATTGATTATGTATACAACAACAAAAAACATAAATATCGTGTTGATTTTGAGATTGAATATTCTAGTGGCGCTATTCTAATTGAAATAAAGGATTTTCATATATGGCATAAAAATCAAGTAGAGAGTGGATTATGGAATGAAAAAATGATTGCTGTTGACAAATATATAATGGAACAACAAAAATACAAAAAATATTATTTTATAACTCCAAACAATTGGAAACAAAAATTGAAGGAGTTGGAGTTGGAGTTGGAAAACAAGCACATAAACGTAAACAAATATAATTAAATAAGATATAGTCTGACCTCACATGAAAGTGTGAGAAATAATGAATTAAATATCATTATACAAACAATGAATGTGGGAACATTCGATGTATCCATTTTAACAATTGAAGACGCTATTTTTGAAGTAAAAGCCACTGCTGGTGATACTCATTTAGGTGGCGAAGATTTCGATTCTAAAATGGTAGAATATTTTGCTGAGGAATTCAAACGCAAACATAAAAAGGATTTGACTGATAGTAAGAAGTCTTTGCGTCGTCTGAGAACAGCGTGTGAAAATGCTAAAAGAACATTATCTTCTTCTACTGTAGCCACGATCGAATTAGATAGTTTATACGAGGGCATTGATTTCAACAGTACGATGACTCGGGCCAAATTCGAGAATCTATGCGAAGCTCTTTTTAAAAAGACAATGGATCCAGTTGAACAAGTTTTACGTGATTCCAAATTGGCTAAAAAGGATATTGATGAAATTGTCTTGGTTGGAGGCAGTACAAGAATACCCAAAATCCAGAACTTATTAAGTGAATATTTTAATGGAAAAGAGTTGTGTAAATCGATCAATCCAGATGAATGTGTAGCATATGGCGCCGCTGTTCAAGCCGCTATTTTATCTGGCTCCAAGGATGAAAAGATTTCTGAATTGCTATTATTGGATGTATGTCCTCTAAGTCTTGGTTTAGAAACCGCTGGGGGTGTTATGACAAAGATTATTAACAGAAACACAACTGTCCCAGCAAAGAAATCACAAATATTTTCGACTTATGCTGATAACCAGCCAGGTGTATTAATTCAAGTATTTGAAGGTGAACGCACGCTTACTAAAGATAATACATTATTGGGTAAGTTTCAATTAGATGGTATTCCACCTATGCCGCGAGGGACCCCTCAAATTGAAGTGGTTTTTGACATCGATTCAAATGGTATTTTGAATGTATCTGCTTCTGAAAAATCCACTGGAAAATCCAATAAAATTGCGATTACCAACGATAAAGGACGATTGAGTAAGGAAGAAATTGAACGAATGGTTGAAGAAGCCGAAAGATATAAAAACGAAGATGAAGAGATGAAAGAGAAAATAGATGCTAAGAATAATTTGGAATCTCTTTTATATCAAACAAAAAGTAAAATCAACAGTGATGAGAACAAAAATATGAGCGATTCAGATAAGAAGATTCTAAATGACAAGATTCAGGAAATCGAAGAATGGTCGTATGATTCATCGTCTTATACAAAAGACGATTATGAGGTAAAACAAAAAGAGCTACAAGACATTTTTGTGAAGATCGCTGAAAAGAGTGGTGCTTCAGCTGATTCTCAACAACAAGCACCCACCCCTACAACAGAAGAAGACAATTTTGAACCAAAGATCGAAGAAATTGATTAAGCCGTTTACGCATTATCGGCATTCTCAGCGTTCTTACGGTTTGATTTGAGCGGATGGACTCTTTTGAGTTACGTATAATCATGTTATTTTAAAGAGAATATCATGATTTTTCTAAATTCTCAGTAAGCATTATTTTATTGCAGAAAAGTGATCCAAAAAGTATTTTGGGTTTTCAATTTTGGACATTTTTTTTGTCCATTTTTGAAAAGGGTCGATTGACTTTGTGAAAAACGTGATTTGTGACTGAAACGCAATTTTATCGTGTGGTCACAAAAATAACTTTTGAGATTTTGTTATGATATTTTTTGGATTTTTTAAGGTTGTATATTTAGGCATTTTTTCTGTTCATAATATAATTGAACAAAATGAACAAAAAAAGTGCCGAAATTTTTGAATGTACACTTTGTCACTTTAAATGCTGTAAACAAAGCAATTTTGATCGGCATTTATACACTAGTAAACATTTGTTCAAGGCAAATTTGAACAATTTTGAACACATTTCGTGCCATAAACCAATTTTACAATGTGACATATGTGGAAAAAATTATAAGGGACGAAATGGTTTATGGTATCATAAACAAAAATGTAAAGAAACAACCCCAAAAACCTTAACAAAGGATAATAATGATAACGATAATAGTGTTATTAGTGATAAAAAACTAATACTTATGTTGATCGAACAAAATAAAGAACTGATGGAAATTGTGAAAAATGGGACAAACAATACTATTCATAACAACAATATAAATTCTCATAACAAAGCATTCAACCTTAATTTTTTTTTGAATGAAACTTGTAAAGATGCTATGAACATTAGTGATTTTATAGAATCTGTGAAACTACAAGTATCCGATTTGGAAAACGTGGGTAAGGTTGGTGGTATTGAAAAAGAGTGAATTGTTCATGGTTTGCTTTGTGAGATCGGACTCTTTTGGGTTACGTATAATCATGTTATTTTAAAGGAAATATCATGATTTTTCGAAAAAGTCAGTAAGCATTATTTTATTACAGAAAAGTCTTCCAAAAAGTATTTTGGGTTTTCAATTTTGGACATTTTTTTTTGTCCATTTTTGAAAAGGGTCGATTGACTTTGTGAAAAATAGTAATGATGACACCATAATTGAATTTTATCGTGTGGTCACAAAAATAATCCTATAAAATTTGTTATGATAAATTTTCTATTTTTTATAGTGCATATATTTAGGAACTTTTTCTACTATCATATAAATGGTAGTAAATGATAGTAATTTAGTTCCAAAAAGTTCCAATAAATATGAATGTATAAAGTGTGACTATACTACGTGTAGAAAAAGCCAATATGATAGACATTTGTCAACTGATAAACACAAAAAACATGAAAATGATAGTGATTTAGTTCCAAAAGTTCCTTACTTTATTTGCAAATGTGGCAAAATATATAAATATGATAGCGGGTATTATAGACACAAAAAAAATTGTCAAGAGATAAATATTAAAAATAATGATGTAGTAACTGATAAGGATTTAATGCTCATGTTGATCGAACAAAATAAAGAACTCATGGAAATTGTGAAAAATGGAACAAACCATAATACTATAAACAACAATGTAAACTCTCATAACAAAGCATTCAACCTTAACTTTTTTTTAAATGAAACTTGTAAAGATGCTATGAACATTAGTGATTTTATAGAATCGGTTAAATTACAAGTATCCGATTTGGAAAACGTGGGAAATGTTGGTTATATTGAAGGGATTTCCAATATAATTATTAAAAACTTAAAAGCATTAGATGTAAATAAACGACCTGTTCATTGCGCTGATCAAAAAAGAGAAGTTATCTATGTGAAAGAGGATAATATTTGGGAAAAGGAAGATGAAACCAATAAGAAATTACGAAAAGCCATTCGAATGATTGCTCATAAGAATATTTGTATGTTTAAGGAATTCAGAGAGAAATATCCTGATTGCCAGGAATACGATTCTAAGAAAAATGATCAGTATAATAAAATAGTCTATGAATCCATGGGAGGCAAAGGGGATAATGAATATGAGAAAGACACGAAGATCATTAAGAAAATAGCCAAGGTTGTTGGTATTGAAAAAGAGTGAAATGTTCATGGTTTGCTTTGTGCGATCGGACTCTTTTGGGTTACTTATAATCATGTTATTTTAAAGAGAATATCATGATTTTTCAAAAAAGTCAGTAAGCATTTTTTTATTGCAGAAAAGTGATCCAAAAAGTATTTTAGGT
>Ga0209085_1001339_pt1 | contig 15386 bp, 36 predicted proteins | sample C_131016_EF_Meta_FD_187310 | JGI IMG/M metagenome (GOLD analysis project Ga0209085, IMG submission 187310) | Freshwater microbial communities from Lake Croche, Canada to study carbon cycling - C_131016_EF_MetaG (SPAdes) (version 2) | ecosystem: Environmental > Aquatic > Freshwater > Lake...
GTTGTAACATCTGACAATAAACAAGCAACCAACACTGGTGCTGAATTGGCTCGTGAAAAACTAAGACAAGATTTAGAAAAAGAGATTCAAAAGAATCGTGATATGATTGGTGAAAATCGTCAGCATATTGCTATCTTAGAAGATAGAATGAATATTCCAAATAAAGTTAAACCTATTTCAAATGGTAACTAAATGGATAATATTGGCGAGTTAATTGGTAAATATGGATTTCCAATTATTGCTGCATTTGGTATGGGTGGATTAATATATTATGTTTGGAATTGGGTCACAAAAGAAGTTAAACCTGTTATAAGTGAAGCGAATGCAATTCTTATTGCTCTTATTGATCGCATTCGTGTTCTTGACAACGATCTTATTCGGTTAAATCAAAAAATAGATACCGTTCTCCAACTGCGCGGCAGAACCATAGAAAAAGAAAGGATTGATCAGAGAGAGAATTGATTTTTAAGATATTGTTTTACTCGCTCTGGATCATCTGCATACATTTCTAAAGGCGTTATCATATCAAACGCTTTATTTTTAGTTACCCACCATCGTTCGACCAATGCTTCTTTACCTAAGAGAGACATTAGTAGTTCGTGATATGCTTCTTTTAATCCTGTTGGATGATTCATTTTACATCCTTAACAATTTGTTTATAACCGCCCGAATTTGGATGAATTCCATCTTTTTGCAATTCTTTTATTGTAATCACAAGGTCATTGTTTATCGATGCGACTTTACTAATTATACTTTGAATTTCTGAGATTGGCAAGTTACTTGGCGACTTCAAATTTCCAGCAGGCAAAATCCAATATACATTCTTGGCAACAATACTATCCCGCAATTTAATTAATTCTTCTTCTGTTTTAACATATTTGTGGTCATTACTTCCTAAACTAATAATAACTGTATCAATACCTTTGAATGAAGTTAGTCCACCAACATATCTTTTATTCCATTGATATGTATTATACCCTCCGTGGGAATAATTATAACATTCTGGTTTATATTTTGATAAACCAACACCAATACTATCGCCCAATATAAGACATTCAATCATGTTATTTCTCCATCAATCTATTAACAAAATTCAACAACAATTCATGATGCCGAAATTCATGCCAATGTGCATTTAAATATGCTTGTCTATACCATGAGAATGTAGATTCTGGATGGCAACCAATTAAACCAATTCGATTTTGTATGATTGCCATTGCATCACCATTTGCATAAGTTGCAATAACTTCTTTTTTACGTTCTCCACCGATCATAGCACAACCATCATAAAAATACATATTTTCTAGATTGTCGTTCCATTTCACTTCAGCAACAGTAGCATAACTTCTTTTTATCTCAGAAGTATCTCTTTTAATATATTGTACTACTTTAATGCCATTTAGTAGATTAAAATAATGTTTTGAAGCCCAATACGCACCCATGCAGATACCTAGATATCTACCACCTTTCTCCACATATTCAGAAACAGTATCAATATGTTTGTTTCTGAATATGTGATCAAAAGAGTCGCTATCGCCTATTCCACCAGGAAACGCAATAATATCAGATTTTTTAATTGTGTTTACTGTAAAGTTATCATTAGAAAAAAATTTAATATTATAATCATTAGACAATGCCTCATACATTCCAGCACCACATATGATGGAACATTCTGGATCATTGATGAATAACGATAATCTAGGTTTCATGTTTTACCATATTCTTTCATAAATTCTTGTAATGGAATATCTCTCATCAATGTTGAATTGGCCCATCGATCAAAATCTTCAATTGGTTCGGATACATCAACAACCCATGTTGAATCTGGTCCATTGTTTCTTACTCGATAATACCTATTTTTAAAAGAAAAAACTCCACCTCCATATTTCATTACATTACGCCAATTATCTGAATATGTCAGTTTAAATCCATTCAATTTGAACCAAGTTTTAATATCACTTTTTGACATTTTATTAAAATCTTTATTCATAATTCAATCCCATAAACCTTGATAGTAGGTACCAAAAAGTCGTAGTCCATTGTTAATTCTTTCTTGGTGTGCTTTCATACCTGCTTCGTCTATTTTAGACGTATGATTGGGTCCTTCTTTTAATTCAAAAAGAGAGGGTTTACCAGTTTCATCCCATTCGGAAGGAACACTACGCAAATCGTATTCTCCTGTTCGATATTGTTGTTCCCAATCACAATTAGGATGTAATTGTTCAAATGTCCAAATCATTTCATTCATAATCCAATCCCATCGGAGAAAATGATTTGCATCGGTGTCCCATTCATTTTCTCGCGGTGGTGCAGAAGTGCTTCGCAAATGTTCTGGAACATCCGCATCATCTACCAGTGGTGCACCATGTTTTTTATCATTGAGTTGTTTTAACATAGGCAAAATGATCATACTTAAAGTATCATTCATTGACCATGTATCGTAAGAATCAATGCGAATTTTAATCTTACGTTTACGTTTACTTTCGATCCACAACATAAAATCGTAAAGCAAAGTATTAGGTCGTTCTTTACGATTAAAAAGGTCTATTCCATTTTCATAATCACGTTCTGGTTCTACAGAACCGTGCGCTAAAAATTCACCAAAATTGTGAACCCAATCTGGTTTGTTTTTAATTCCATATTTGTCCGTTACAGGTTTAGCCCAAAAGCACAACTTTTCAGCCAACTGATAAGGACCAAACCAGTTTTTATACGGACCAATATAGACTTTCATTATATTCTCTTATTTAAGATGAAACCTTTAGTATAGGCTAGAAGTGCTTTCGCACTCCTAACCATTTGTTTAAGATAATACTTACGATATGTTGTCATTAAAAGGGAATATCATTATCTTCAGTTTGAACCACTGAAGGTGTTGTATTTGCAGTCATTTCGACTTTAGCATCAACTTTAGAGTACAGATCAAGAAATGCGTTTTTAGTTTCTTCATCAAACCGATTGACACAAAGTGTAATTGCTTTCATGCGATCTTTGAAGATTTCATATGCTTTTGCAATATGTACAAGACGGCGAGTCGAAATCAATTCATCCGTTGCACCTTGTTTATATGATTGTCGAACAACATCGGCCCACTGTACAAGATTATCAACAAAATCTTTGTCTGCAATCAACGGAGTAAGAATTTTCTTTTCAACAGAAGTTGAAGGATATTCTTGTTCAATAGTAATAGGAAAACGCTCAAGGAAAGCAGAATCGAGAATTTGTGCAAGGTATTTACCTTCGTCAGATCCAGCACCTTTAGTATTAGCAGTAGCAATTACATTAAAACCAGAAACTGGTTTTACAACTTCGCCAGTTTTTTTATTGTAATATGCTTTACCTTCAAGAATACCTTGCAAACACATAAGTTTATTAGAACCGCGATCTACTTCGTCAATAAGAAGAATAGCACCGCGTTTCATTGCAAGCAAAACTGGACCATCACGATTAACGACATTGCCGTCAACAAGAGTAGGACCACCAAGAAGATCAGATTCATCTGTTTCAATCGAAATGTTTACTCGAATACATTCACGATTCAATTCTGCACAAACTTGTTCAACCATCAGCGTTTTACCGTTACCTGAATGACCGGTAATAAAAACAGGATAAAAGATTTTTGATCGAACAATATTATTTAAATCTTTGAAGAATCCAAATGGAACATAATCTGGAAACTTTTCTGGAATTGCAGAATCGGATTCATCTTTCAATTTATGTTGCCGCAGAGTCAATACTTGAGCAGCCAAATTTACAGTTGTCATAGATTCTTCCTTGTCATTTTGAATCGGTGCATCTAACCAACCACTCTTTTTGAAACTACCATCAACAGTAGGCAATTTATAATGACCGCGATTTGCACGATATTGTGCTTTTGTAACTAACCAGTATGGGTATGCAACATTCTTTTCATCAACCACTTGTTGAATACCATCTCGCGTCAAAATTGCATTTTCACCAAAAAGTTCTTGAGCGGCAGAAATGAACGCTTTTGCATTTTTATTCAGCATGATAACCTTTTTCACCTATTTATTACGTTAATTGTGTCGTTTGGATCACAGTATCTATAATAGACGATCTTCGCCGACTTGTCAACCTTGTTGCTTCCAAACAACAAATTATAAATAACTGAAACCATAGGAGTCTTTTTATATGTTAAGTTTTAAGTCTTTTTTAACAGAAGGTGTACACGATCCCGCTAAATTAAAAGCAATCTTTATTGCTGGTGGTCCAGGATCAGGTAAATCTCATGTTGTCAAACACGTTAGAGGCGACTTAGGATTTAAAATGGTTAATTCAGATGATGCATTTGAACATGGTATGAAAAAACATGGTTTAGATTCTAAAATGCCTGAACACGAAACAGAAAAAAGAGATGTAGTTCGTAAACAAGCAAAAAATATAACTGCTAAAAAATCGCATCTATATCAACATGGTCGATTGGGTATGGTCATCGACGGTACTGGAAAAGACTTTCATGAAATACATAAAAAATCTGAACATCTTAAATCTTTGGGTTATGACACCCATATGCTATTTGTTAATACATCATTAGACGTAGCACATAAAAGAAATAAAAAGAGAGCAAGAACAGTTCCAGATCACATTGTAGATAAATCATGGCATCAAGTACATAATAACATGGGTAAATTTCAAGATCATTTTGGTAAAGATAATTTCCATGTTATTGATAATTCACATGATGGTGTAGATCATGATGCAATCAACAAGTTACATAAGCATATACGAAAAATTGCATCAAGTCAAGTAAAAAATCCTCTTGGTAAAGATTGGATTAGACGCCAGCAAAAAAGTATTGCAAAAGGCGAGCATAAACCGTTAAATATGCCAAAAAAACAAAAAACAGAATAGTTGTAAAAAAACAACACTTGACATTCTTCCGGACCAGTGTACCATTGGCTATGCCAAGCGTGAAACCTACAGGAAGAAATTAAAATGAGTAAAGAATTTCTATTGATGCGTGATGTTATCTGTGAATATCATCCTAGTTTTATTGAAAGTAAAAAACTACGCAAATTAGGATTAGAACAACCTGAATTGTTTAAAGTAGAAAAACTCGTCGAACAATGTATGTCATCGGCAGCATCCGGGAAATATGAGCATATAGATGCTGCTTACGCCGATTTTTCTGATGGTTCAGATAGCAAAACATCTAGTATTTCTCTTAAATTAAGACCAGGTAAAAAAACTTGTTACCATGGTGAAATTGACGGTGTTTCGAAAGTTACGGGCGGTGAAAAAGCTGGAGCGTTGCGTTGTGTAATTTATAATCCGCACAAACAAGAGTTAAAATATTATTTTCTTCCTAAATCGATGTGGATTAATAACATAAGAATACATAAAGCGTCAGGAATTGGTAGAATACCTTTCTCATATAATGTTGTTAAAGATATTATTCCTAAATTTGAAGGATTCGAATGCCTTGATTTTGAAGACCTAGCATACGCTAGTTAATTATAACTGTTGCGTGGATGAGACACTTTTGTTGTTTTGATACAACATATTGACTTTCCACCTGGTCAGAGTAAAATGGTATACATGATGAAAACGAACACCAAACCACTGATCGGCATGGCGCCGAAACCGTTTTGTCGCACACCAATCAAACCTGGTGTCCGGCATACTATTAAAACCAAATACAATCGTAAACCTAAACATAAGGAAGTTTATTGTGGGTAAAATGTCTGCATTGGCATTGGATATTGAAGAGTCACTTTGTGCCGGTGATGATGTCGGCGATATTGCCGTTCGATACGGTGTTTCCGTTAATGATGTTCTTAATATTAAAGAACATATGATGGAATCAGATTTTGAAAATATGGATATTGAATTAGAAGATTATGATGATTCAATGGATGGTGATTTTGATTCTGCTATGGCCTCTGCTGGTTATGGTACTGATGAGGACTATGGATATTATGGAGATGATTATTAAATGAAAAAATCTTTTATTAAACAAGTTCGAGACCTAGCGGATCAGAAATTTAGTATTACAACGATTGCCAATAAACTTGGCAAACCCGTATTAGAAATCTGTGAAGCAATTATGTTGCTCGACACATTGCCACCGGCTAAAGTAAAACCCGTAAAAGTACCAAAACAAAAAGTTATTGTACAGAAAAAACCAAAACGTGAAAAATCTATTGCATATCTTTTCCCTCCTGATGTTGCGGATCAAGTAAATGCTAAACGGTTTATTGCGAAACCATACAATGAGAATTTTCTGAAATCTGTTACATTTAATTCTATTAAAGAAGCAGTTGATTATTTGAATGAGTTTACCCAAACTACAATGCCAGAAAAAGACTGGTCGATGATTGGTAAACTAATGTTTGTTAAGTCTAATGGTACAATAGGTAGATTAGTATTATAAAGGGAGATGACAATGAATGATGAAAGTCATTTGCCCGTAGCAGAACAGAGTCTTGTTTTTCGTTTACGAAAGCGGGCAGAAATACGCAAGCAAATACAAGATAGAAAATCGGTAGCAGAAGGCAAACCAGATAGAATTGCTGATTTACTTGAAGAAGCGGCAGATGAAATAGAAAGGTTGAAAAATGAACGAACGAATTAAAGAATGTTGGTTAAAGGCTGCTAGAGAAGATTCTGGTGATAAGTGGGATACGCAAGAAGAATTTATTGAACGATTCGCCAAGTTGATTATACAAGATTGTCTCACACAAGTTGCAATGATTGGAGTTTCAAACTTCGAGGATGATGATTCTGGTGATATTTCTTGGACTGTTGGTAAATGTATTGAAATGATCAAGTATAGATTTGAAATTAAAGAATGAAAATGTTGTTTAAAAACAACGCGCTTGACCTATTACCAGAACCGAGTAGAATAGATTTTGTTATGAAATTTCGGGTCTATAACTCAATTGGTCAGAGTATCAGACTTTTAATCTGAGAGTTCCCGGTTCGAGTCCGGGTAGACCCACCATTTTAATAGGATAGTTGGCAGAGTGGCTAATGCAACGAATTGCTAATTCGTCGCCGAGAAATCGGTGCATAGGTTCGAATCCTATACTATCCGCCATTTTTTGTTATGTAAAAGCAACACTTCTGTTGTTTGTATACAACAGTTGACTTCCAGCTGGACCAGAGTAAAATAGATCTTGTTGTGAGAGAAAAACAGAGGAAATCGATGAAAGTCGGCGATATTGTGAAGTCCCTAGACTTCAATGGCATTGATAATTGTTATATGGTTGGTAAAGTTGTCGGTATTCAATACGACGGCCTGTTCCGTGCAGAGTTTATTAAACGTGTATGGGAAGGTGTAGAAGATAAGAAGTTTAAAACAGACTTTTTTACTGCGCCAATGCAAGGTAAACAGTTTATGGATAAGTCTGATTCTCCTCGCGTTATTGTTCTCGCCTAAGCTATTTTTTATTATTCGGAGTTTATTATGCCTAAAGGCGTACCTGCTGCTGGTTTTCGTAAGACTAAAAACACTATTGATCGGATGCAATCGATGCAATTGGTTCCTACTGTAGAATCCAAATTCTCTATCAATGAGCGGTTTGGTTTCGTTTCTGACATGGTTACTATGTTATCGCAGGGTAATCAATCATCGGTAATTGTATCTGGACCTGGTGGTCTTGGTAAATCTTTTACTGTTATGGACGCACTAAAAAAGTCTGGTCTTAAAGATGTTTCTCTTTTGGACGAGGCTGATGTTGGTTCATCGATTAACACGGCTAAAACCTTCCGTGTTATCAAGGGTTATTCTACTCCTAAGGGTTTGTATCGCATTCTTTACGAGAATCGTAATTCGGTTGTCGTTTTTGACGATTGCGATTCGGTTCTTAAAGATCCAGTTTCGTTGAATCTACTCAAGGGTGCTCTTGACTCTTATTCTCGCCGTATTATTTCTTGGCGAGCAGATTTCAAAGACGAGGATCTTCCTAATGTTTTTGAATTCAAGGGTCGTGTTGTTTTTATCTCCAATTTGCCGTCATACGCAATGGATCAAGCGGTCATCACTCGCTCGATGGCAGTCGATCTTACAATGACCAATATGCAAAAAGTCGAGCGTATGAAATGGTTGCTGAATCAACAAGACTTTATGCCAGAATTCGGTATGGTGTATAAAATTGATGCAATCAATCTTATTAAAGATTTAGTCGATAAAGTCAAAGAATTGTCGTTGCGTTCTTTAATTCAAGTCACCAACATTCGCAAAGCAAATCCAAATAACAATTGGAAAAAACTTGCCGAATATGTTCTTACTAATTGAGGTTTTTTATGAAAAATGGTTTGATTATTTTTTCTTTGTTTTTTGTAACCGGTTGTTCTTCTTATAAAGTAAAAGGTTATGAGGGCCCTGAAGTAATGCACCGAACGGAAGTTATCCAAGCGGCGCGTGAATGTATTCGGGCTAAAATGAAACCTAATACCGAATATCTAGTAACTAAAACCGATGCGGGAAAAGTTCTTGTTCCTGTTAACGTACATTGTGACTAAACTATTATGATTGTCGATGTTCTCGCCGATTATGGCATACCACAACGATTAGCCCAAATTACAATTATCGGGTTTGTTGCTGCTGGTATTATTGGTTATTTTTGGCGTATTATCGTCATAGGAGTTATTCTTGTTTCTATTATTTCTATTTTTGCTACAGGTTCTACAAGACCACGCGATACTACAAAAGTTGATGTTCCAACTCCAAATGTCCAGACTGTAATTCCTAATCAAGATTCAAAAAAATCTGATGAAACCGATGAAGAATCGGATGAAGAATCGGAAAAAAAGCGCGAAGAAAAAGAATTGCAAGAGTTTATTAAAACACTACCTGTAAAGCAAACTACACCTGTAAAAATAGTTTCAGAGGAAGAACAATTTATAAGGGATTGTAAGAATGTGGCTAATTACTCTTACAATGAATGTAAAAGAATGTGGATATTAAAACATGACTAACCTGCAAAAAGAATTGGAAGATCAATTGATTAAACGACAAAAACAATGGGATGCTGGTGAATATCCTCATTCGGAATCAGTATTCAATGGATCGATGGAATCCGACCGCAGTCTGCTGGCCATAGTGTCGCGGGCCAACAACGAAAGTGTTGCTCCGAAGCAACGGTTGACAAAACGCAAGAACCGAGTAGAATAGATTCTGTTGTGACGCAAAACGAACAGGAAATCGAGATGAACCAAGTCAATCAAACCACCGTCGAGTCTGCAATGGAATACAAGTATGTCCCATGGGAAGAAATGCCCCGCATTGAGCAAATGCAATGCATCTATTGGGACGCATACAAGGATGCATATGGTATGCGTCCTCGTGGTATTGACACGTCCGATTGGACTGAAGCAATGTTTGAGTCCGAATTGACTTATTTGCAAACCGTTATTAATCGCAATCAGGTTCTTCGCCTTGAAGAAGAGGCATTGGCCGCAATTCGGTTGGAAGAAACCATTGCTAAAATGATGGAATGCGGTTGTCGTAATCGTGAGACGGCAATTCGTTGGCTGCATGATATCTATGAAACCAATGGTGATACCGAGTATTTGGAATATAATCTCGGTGTCAATTATGGTTATTTTTCTGGTAAAAAATAATGAGTTTTTATATTAGTTGTGCTGAATGTCAGAAACGGCATTTGGTTGATGAAGTGGAATTCCTTGATGTTGAAGAGGATTACATTGGTCGGGATATTATGTTTTTTGTATGTCCCGAAACTCTAATCGAATCCAAATCATTGGTATATAAAGAATGAATGAAAAGATTAAACAATTTGCTGAACAAGTGTATGGTTCAGCACACTATGATGATTTCAAGTTTGCCGAGTTGATTGTGAAGGAATGTTGCCAAATGATGCTAGATATGGAGACAAAGTACCCGGCAAATCTTACTGTACGGGAGATTAAAAAGCATTTTGGAGTATAATATATGAAATTATGGGTTGATCCACCAAGTGGATGGAAATATGGATTTCCTAAGATATGGGACAATGAATTGCATCCTAATATGGATTCATGGTTAATTCGAGAGGGTTATCCATGGGGATTAAAAGAATCATTTGGCCAATATTTTTATTGCCGGCAATGGTTAGCAGAGGATGATAAACAGTTATTGAATGAAGGAAAATAAAATGTTGCAAGCCGTATTGATTGATAAAGAAATGGTTAATTATCATTTTTCGAAAAAAGAATTGTTGGATATTGCAAATTTGCATGATGATTGGGCATTTGGTCCTCGCCGTGCTTATGCGTATTATATTGGACGGGATCCGGATGATACTGCCGGTATTAAGACTGAGGATGTAGAGGACTTTATTATTCAATTCTACACCCAATTCAATGCTGAATTCGGTTTGACATACTAATCTTAGGTTATTAAAATGAAATTTTTTGTTATTGAGGATTACGAAGGTAAGACTATTGATTGTGTCTTTACTAAGGAAGAAGCAATGAAAATCCTTGATGATTCTTCCTATTTCGGTGTATTGGGTTTTTATTCAATTGCCGAAATTGGTTGTTCCGTGAATAAAGAAACAGTCCGTGCATTACTTTCGGGTCAAGGTGGGTATGCACAATATATCCATCGAGTATACTATAACAGTCCAATACCGGTAGAATCGGAAGAACCGTGTGTTGCGTAAAAACAACGGAAGTGTCTCATCCACGCAACGGTTGACACCTGCCAAGATCCGAGTAAAATAGTTTCTGTGGTCGAGAAAAACGAAGGAAAAATTGTGTCGAAAGTGAATTATACAGTTTATTGCTCGGATGTTGCTGATGCGTTTGATTGCGGTTGGTCACCCGAGGATGTTGCATCGGTGTTTAAACTTGAATTGAAGGATGTATTGTCCTTTTATGAAGATTACATTGATGCATATATGGTTCATGTTGCTGCCGATGCTGATATTCAGCGCGGTTTTGATGATTACAGGGAGTAATTGTAATGTTTACGAAAACTGAAATGGATTTGTTGGCTGAGGTTCTAGTGAAACGCGAAATGGCGACTGGTGCGTCAGAAACCGACGCAAAGTGTTTTGCATTGGGTTATTTGGTTTCTTTTGTGCAAAAGAATTTGATTGATCGCTCATCGGAAGGGCGCCGCAAATTGATTCGAGCGGAAGTCCTTGAGCGCGTTTCAATTGTAACAGGAGACCTATAATGGGTTGGGATAAGACTGGTTCTTTTATTTCGGGTTTGTACCTCGATATGTTTCCGTTTTCTGGTACTGTACTAGAATCCCGTGTTAAATATGGTGGCCAAGTCCAACATACTGTTGAATTGATTAATCCAATTCGAGTATTTGGTTCTATTAAAAATGTTGTTTTGATCGAGGAAAACCTTGATCGTGTTTTTGCTTAAGGAATTGCAATGATTGATGAGACTAAACAAGAATTGATTGACCGTGTTATTGGTCAAATCGAATTGGATTTGGAAAATCGTGATGTAACGGCAATTATTGAATTGTTGAATAAATTGTCTGTTTCTGTATTAGAATCTTATCTTCCTGAGGTTGAATAATAATGGCTACTCGCTCTGCTATTGCAATTGAAACTGGTCTGCCTGAAATGGGCCCATGTATTATCCATGCCGTGTATTGTCATTGGGATGGTTATGTCACAAACAATGGTGCATTGCTTCTAAAGTATTTTGATTCATTGCCTTCTGCGGTTGCATTGATCAAGGGTGGTTCTATTTCATCTCTTGGTGAAGGTATTGATAAAACTGTATTCCATTGCCGCGATATGGATCGTGAAATGGTACCCGCTTCCGAATATGGAACTAGGGAAGAGTTTATTGAGAACTCTGATGGTCTTGATTATCTTTATATCCTGAATCAGAATGACGTTTGGGAAATATTCGATATGAATAAACCATGGCGTGGATGGCAACCAGTCAAGGAAGCATTGGATTATGCAATAAAATTTTCGAATGCTGCTTAATGCATAAAAAGAAAATCTTAATAACAGGATCGTCAGGATATATTGGATCCCATTTATGTCAATTGATGAAAGATCAATATGAAATTCATGGTCTAGATATTGTCGATCCTGTTATTTCTGTGGATCAATTCTATCGTGTAGATATAACCAAAAAATTTAAAATTAAAAATCAATTCGATTGTATTGTTCACTTGGCCGCTAAAGTTAGAGTCGGTGAAGGTGAATCAAATCCAATAAATTATTACACGACGAATATTCAAGGCACAATAAATGTTTTAAAAAATATAAAAACTAATAATTTTGTATTGGCTAGTACCGGTGGTGCTAAAAACCAGCATAATGTGTATGGAATCAGTAAACGAGCGGCCGAACAAGTAACAGAACAATTTTGCAAAAACCATAATTATAGTATATTCAGATTTTTTAATGTTTTAGGTAGTGATGGTATTGCACCCACTAATCCAGATGGATTAATGTATAATTTAATCAATGCTACAAAAACTGGTGTATTCAATTTATACGGTGACGATTACAATACAAAAGATGGTACTTGCATAAGAGATTATGTCCATGTCAATGAGATATGTCACGCATTGATTCAAGCGGTAGAACAACCAAGTAAATGCATTGAAAATCTAGGGCATGGTTATGGTTATAGTGTGAAAGAAATTGTGAAAATTTTTAAGAATGTAAACAATACCAATTTTGATATTAAAATATTGCCTAAAAGAATGGGTGATTTAGAGGTTAGCGTTTTGGATAATCCATCGCAATATATGAAAAAAATGTACATTATTGATCAATTATTGAAAATTTGAAATTTTACAAAAAAGCGCGAAAATGTCAAGTGTTGCGTGGAAACAACGAAAGTGTCGTATGCCAGCAACACTTGACTTCCAGCTGGACCAGAGTAGAATAGATTCTGTGGTCGAGAAAACAACAGGAAATTTTGAATGAAACTGCTAACTGCTCCAGTCGGTAATCCTAAAGTCGCTAAGGGTCTTGCATCCAATTATGCAACCTATATCTTGCACCTTGCACCTGCTAATGTTTCCGGTTATGAAACCTGTGCCAAGCGGACTGCTGGTTGTACTGCCGCTTGTCTGAATCTAGCAGGACGTGGTGGTATGTTTAAGCGTGGTGAAACCACTAATGTAATCCAGCAAGCGCGGATTCGCAAGACCAAATTGTTTTTTGAGGATCGTGCCGAGTTTATGCGCCTTTTGGTTGCTGATATTGAATTGGCAATTAAACAGGCGGCTAAAAAAGGTTTTACTCCTGTTTTCCGTCTTAACGGTACCTCTGACATTGCATGGGAAAAGTATCCCGTTATTCGCAATGGTGTATCGTTTATGAATATCTTCCATGCGTTTTCGGATTGCATTTTCTATGATTACACCAAGATTCTTGGTCGTAAAATCAATTTGGTTACCAATTACAGTCTGACCTTTTCTGCCGCTGATGGCAATGATGCCGATGTGACAAAGGCAATTGCACAAGGTTATAATGTTGCGGTTGTTTTTGGTATCAAAAAAGGTTCTGCATTCCCAGAATCGTATTTTGGTCTGCCTGTATTCAATGGTGATGATTCCGACTTGCGGTTTCTTGACCCTAAGAATGTTATTGTTGGTCTTTATGCTAAGGGTAAAGCAAAGGCCGATCAATCTGGTTTCGTGAAATACCCGACTTTTAATCTTAAAATTGCTGCTTAATTTAAAGGAAATATATTATGCCTAATTGGAATTCCAACATCGTTACAATCAAGTCCGATGACGTTGAATTGATGGCGAAAGTTATTGATGCTGCCGAAAAATCGATGAAGTCTGAATCGTTTTTTAATGTATTGGTCCCTCGACCCGTAGAGGAAGAAGAAAATTGGTATGATTGGAATGTAAACAATTGGGGTACTAAGTGGGATACCCATGTTGAAATTGTCGATCAAACGGCCAATGAAATTGTATTGTCTTTTGATACTGCATGGTCTCCTCCTATTGCATTTTATTCTGCATTAGAAGAACAAGGTTTTGAGGTCGAAGCATATTATTATGAACCCGGTATGTGTTTTGCTGGTGTTTATTCTGATGGCGATGATAATTACTATGAATATTCCGGTATGTCATCGGATGAAGTGAAAGAAACACTTCCACAAGAATTGGATGAAATGTTTTGCATTTCGGAATCAATGGCTGAATGGGAATCGGAAAACGAGGAGGAAGATTATAATACGGAAGAGGAATAGGAGTCACAGGGTGTTGTGTAAAAGCAACACCGGTGTCGTTTCCACGCAACGGAATGGTACCCTCTTGACACCTGCCGGGATCCGAGTAAAATAGATTCTGTGGTCGAGAAAAAAGGAAAGTTTGTGAAATACGTTTTGGTTGCTGTTGGTTCTTCGGTGTTTGGTGCTTATTTCCATGAAACGGTTCTTGCGGTTTCTGCTGAATCGGTTGCAATGTTGCATTCGATTACCGTTTCTCTTGCCAAGTCCATTGTTTCTGTCCTTTCGTAATAGGTTAATATCATGCTTGCAATCAATAATGGCGTTGATGCTAAAATCGTTATGCTCCGTGAAGCATATGGCTCAATTGAGCGAATTGATCCTTCGAATGAAGGTTATAAAGCGTTGGTCCAGTTTCTGAATAGGCAACCCGTTGATACGTTGGTAGCATTAGAGCGTGCCAAGATTAAATGGGTTTCTGGTCTTGCACGGAATCGGATTAATCGCATCAAATTTGCGCTTAAAAATCTGACCGAAATGCCGGTTTAATAGGTGATAGTGATGGATGATTTTGATTATTTTCCGTTTGTTTCTGGTGATGATTTGGAAGCGCGTGATGCATGGTTTGAAAATGGTTGTCCATGTATTGACGATATAGAATATGATGATGATGTGGATGACCCGCATTATGTTGTGACGGGATGCAATGACGATTGGTACGACGATCAATATGAGATTGGAGAATAATGTAATGGATTTTTTGATTCGTGCTCAACGGTATACTGAGGCCCGTGGTGATGACAATTTCTTTTGTCATTATTACACTATGTACCGTGAGCATTTTTCTGTAAAGGAAAGTGTTAGGAAAACGATTGCGTGGTTGTATGATGATGACGTTGCCGATTTGTTGGAGTTTCAATAATGGATAAAGTGATTCGTGATGGTAAAGTGGCAGTATTGTATTCGCCTGGATATGGTGCTGGTTGGTATTCTTGGCATGGCAATGAGGAGTTATTGTATGATCCGGTGATTGTTGGTATGGTTGAATCAAAAAAGCATACTGAAATTGTGGAGTATTGTGAGGAACGATATGGCGATCAGCATTATTTTTCAGGTGCCGAAGATTTAAGGATTGAATGGATCGATATTGGTCGTGAATTTCGGATTGATGAATACGATGGATCAGAATCTATTGAATATAAGGATGAATTAGATTGGCATGTTGCGTGAAAACAACG
>Ga0209085_1001341_pt1 | contig 15341 bp, 18 predicted proteins | sample C_131016_EF_Meta_FD_187310 | JGI IMG/M metagenome (GOLD analysis project Ga0209085, IMG submission 187310) | Freshwater microbial communities from Lake Croche, Canada to study carbon cycling - C_131016_EF_MetaG (SPAdes) (version 2) | ecosystem: Environmental > Aquatic > Freshwater > Lake...
TTTCGAGATGGCCGATCGGTGTAGGCCCCGTGTTTGCAAATCCGTGTAGGTCGGTTCGACTCCGGCTCGAGCCTCCACCATTCAAAGCCACTGATTCACCTCAGTGGCTTTTTCTTTTGTGTCATTAAATTGTTGTACACACTTGAACACGGTTTAGGTGGCCATGCAGGGTGGGTTGCAGGTTAGGTAGGGCTGCTGTTTACGGCGACTAATTTTGATTAGGGGCTGATCACCAAGTGTCGGGTCAAACCGACATGTTTGCGTGAGGGTGTGGTGATGTATTGGAGTTATTAAAATTAAACCTGCGGCTCAAAACCATCCCAAAGTATTAAAAGTTCATGAAGGTTATTGACTTGCATCTTGTCCAAGACTTGAGCGCGATGTTTCTTAACGGTATCTGAAAAAATACCAAGTTCTTTGCCTATATCTTTGTTACCTAGTCCCTTGATCATCAGCAGAAAAATTTTATTCTCTTGCCGTGTCAAGCTCGATTGCAAAGCATACAGTTTTGACTTTCTTTGAATTAAATTAGTGTTGGCTGTATCTAAATTAATTCCACGATGAATCGCCGCAAGCAAGTCATCGCTTTTGAATGGTTTCCATAAAAATTCAATCGCACCACCTTTCATGGCATTGATGATTTCTTGGTGCTGGCTCTCACCGCTGATGAAAATTATGGGAATGAAAATATTTTGATGCTTTAAGTGATTTTGCAAATCAAGTCCGCTTAGCTTGGGCATCCGCATATCTAAGACTAATACGCAGGGGTGCTCTAGTTGCCCATGCTTATCTAAGAATGCCTGAGCGCCTTCAAATTCATGAACGTTGTAGCCTTTATTGACCAGCAGGGCTTTGAGATGAAAGCGTATGTCTGCGTTGTCATCTACTAAATAGACGTTTTCATGGGGCATTGGTGTTTATGTGACGAAATTTTGTTGCCACTCTAATACAAAGACATGTGTTTTTGCTACCCCTCATTCTTTTCGGAAGAGGTTAATCTTGTAGAACTTGAAGCGAAATAAAAATTATCAAAAAAGCTAGGGTTATCACTTAGAAAATAACTCCTAATACTACCCAATTGGGGGTGGTTCGAAGTTCCAAAAAGAATTCCAATCCATGACCGTAACGTAATCAACGTTCTAACCACAAGCCCAATCAGCTTAATGAGAATTCAAATGCTCTCACAAGTTCCCCATAGCCAACAAGGATTCAAACAGGATCAATTCGAGCAACTGTGCACTTGGATTGATGAGCACATTCAAGAGCAGATCGGATGGTCTGAGCTTATGCGTGAGTCTGGGTTTGATCACTTATCGATCCAATCGTCTTTTGCAAAATACAAAGCGACTACGCCAATGACATACATAAGAAAGCGTAGAGAAGACTTTAAATCTGTTCGTAATCAAATTGAACGAACTGTTCAGTTTCACTCGTTAATAGCGAAATAGTCCTGGAATATGGACCATGACGAAACAAGTCTGGTTACCAGTTGATGGCGCATTACTCAAGAAGCTTCGTGAGGACGCAGGGGTAGAAATTACAACGCTTGCAAGATTGCATTCTTTATCCACATCGCAGATAAAACAGCTAGAAAACGGTGGTGACAGCAGCTTTTATACCCCATCTATAAAACTTGCGACTGGACGCAAATTACTTATGCACTTTGGTGCAGATATTCAGTCTTTAGAGCAAGAGGATGAACAACCGCCTGCTCAAGATTTAGAAACCCCTGCAAAAGCAGTTGATGCAACGCAAGCTACTGATGTTGAATTAGAAAAAAAGAATAGTCTTTTAAGCCTTCAAATTGTGGGCGCGGCGGTAGTTTTAATTTCTTTGATTTATTGGAGTTTTTTTCATTCTGCAGTAGTCAGTGATAAAGAACCAGTGGCTGTAGGAAAGAAACCAATGGCTACTTCACCAATTGCAGCGATGGCTAATGAGACAAAGCCCAATAGTTCAACCGTATCAACCTCTGCAGAATTACGTAAAGAAAGCCCACAAGAATGTAAATGGGGCAATGAACCATCGTCTCTGTTCGCAAGCCAACCAACCAAACCCGGTGACTATGTTCACGTGATCGCAAATACAGATGGCTCTATATGCGTAAGAGATGCCACAAGCAAAGTACAAATCCTGCATTTAACAAGTTCGCAGTCTCAAACAATTAGAGGCCGAGCGCCATTTGAAATTTTTAGTAATAACTTGAATGAATTCAAGCTCTTTTATCAAGGTAATCTTTTAAGACTGCCAAGTAGCAACACCAAGAATATCACTCTGAAAGAACAACAAATATGAATGACGAAAAAACCGGATTGGATAGTCTCAATCTCAGCAACAGCATCACGATAGGGCAGGGGGTAACTTTTGTTGGATCAATTTCTGCAAGAGGCAAGGCATTTATTAATGGAGCTGTAACCGGTGACATATCAGTGGATGACTTACAAGTCGGCGAATACGGGGTGATTAAAGGAAAAACCAAATCACGCGAAATGGATATCCATGGCGAGATTCATGACGAAGTCTCTTGCTCAGAGCATGTTCTGGTTCATTCCACAGGATTGATTAACGGGAAATTAATCTATGGCGAGTTGGAAATCCAAAAGGGTGGCCGAGTTACTGGTTCTATGGACCAAAGTAATAAACCCTATAGCTCGAGGTAACTTTAGAGATGACAAGAGATGATCCATCACAAAAGAGCGGGTTAAACGAGTGCAGTTCATGCAGAAGCTGGAAAGTCGACCACGGGCAATCAAAAAGTCGAATCCTCAGCACGTCTACGTCGGGCGAGAAGATGGGGCTTTGTGTTGGCGGAGGTTTTGATGGGTCTCATACTCGCTCGGATGAAACTTGCTCAATGTGGAGATCCTATATCGATAAGCATCGAGTAATGCCTATTTTTCATCCCAAAGAAGTGGATGATTGATGAGGCCGCCAACCGCTTGGTTAATTTCTAGAAATGATGGCCAAGCTGAAAAATATATTCAGCTTGAATTACCTGAAGTTAATCCTGATATTTATACAGCTACTCCGTTGTACTCCCACCCAACTGCGATGTATTCGACTAGCCTTGAGGCTGTAGAGTGTCGTTTTGATATAGACAAGCTAGTAGGCAATCTAGTGCTTTGGGCAGACTTGACTATTCAAGAAAAAAAATTTCTTGTACATCAGAAATGACACTATGCTCTCTCAGCTAATTGGTTAGCTTCTCCTTATGCTAGACATACACACGATCTCATTTGTCGGCTTTGCTTTGCTCATCCTAGGGCTATCTGTATCCGCTTTTCTAGACCTTAAAATTTCTGGTCAGATGACTGTTTATTGGCGTGCATCATTGCTTTTAATCGCTGCCGGGTACACATTCTTTGCGGCAGCTCCTTTTATAGATCGTATATTTGTAACTTTCGCAAATACAAGTATTTTTGCGGCCGCCTTAACACTTGGACTCCTCTTTAGAAGATGGCGTACAAACATCTCTGATCAATTCAAATTAATTTCGATTTCTTCACTGCTTATTTTCTTTTTTATATTTGAATTCACTCGAATTCACGGTACCTTTCAGCAGCGTGTTTTTCTGGTCATGTCTGCATTGAGTGTCTGTGTGATTTGGCATATTTACGAATTAATTAAATTACAAAAAAATGAGCCAAGTTTTTTCGGAAAATTGTTAGTTGCCTTTTCTTTCTTGTCCCTTGTTAGTTATTGGATACGTATATTTGTAGTAACCCAAGGTTCTGATCCTTCCCATATTGATCTTTTTAATGAAAATGTTATTTCATTTGCAACCCGTTGGGGCGTAATGGCTGCTGACGTACTAACCTTCATAGCCATCAATGGTTACTTTATGGAAAAAGCGTGGGCATCTGAAAGGTCAGCTCTAAATATTCAGTTAATTAATTCACAAAAAATCATTAAACTCAACGATGAATTAAAGAATGCAGGCGATCTAAATAATGAGTTGTCTTTAGCTCTTTTAGAGAAAAACAGACTTCTGACATCTCTGTCTTCATCAGTTAAGTCTAGTAGAGCAGGGATCATGGCATCTTCTTTTGTCCATGAGATCAATCAGTCTCTTACAGCTATCCGACTCAATGCTGAATTTCTTGTGGCTGTTGCGCACAAACCGCCGGATTATCTCTTTGTCAAAAAAAACTTAAATTATTTAATTAAAGACGTCGATAAGATTTCTGAAATCATTGAGAATGTAAAAAGAGTTTTTCATAATAATCAACTTGATTTTAAAGATGTCAAAATTGCATCTGTAGTTGAGGCTGTAATTGCGTTGGTTAGAGACGAGTGCGAGATAAAAGCTATTGAACTTATTGTCAATGTAGATCCCAAGTTGATTATTCATGGCAACCAATCGCAACTCGAAATGGTGGTTTTAAATTTAACCAATAACGCAATAGATTCACTATCCACATACAAAGGAAAGCGCACCATCGTTTTTTCAACTACTCAAATTGGAAGCAAGATACTTTTGACTGTTGAAGATAGCGGCGCTGGAGTTCCGCTTGAGTTAGGAGAGCAAATTTTTGATTTGTTTCGCACAACCAAAAATGAAGGAATGGGATTTGGTTTATGGCTCAGCCGAGCAGTTATGGACAACCATCGCGGAAGTTTGACTTTAGACAAAGATTGCTCAGATGGAGCTCGATTTGTTATTGAGTTTCAACTTCCAAATAATTCTCTTCAGGTGCAGCGATAGCCGAGTCTGGGGGCTGATCACCAAGTGTCGGGTTAAACCGATGTTTATTTGGACGAGGACTGCAAATAGAGTAATCTGGGCATGTGCCAGTAATAAAGAAAATCCCAGTTAAAAATGACTAGGCATTTATCAAAAAGACTTCTAACCATCCTTGGCAAACCTTTTTTCTGATTACCATTTGGGGCTATGAAAAACCTTCTGCGTTATCTTATTGTTGCCCTGATGGTCGGTGGTGCTTTTGCACAAATTAACAACAATGGACAACAAATTTGGATATTGTCAGTAGTTGAATTGGTGATGTATCCTGGCAGTTCGGTGCAATACAACGAGACTGAAATAGGTACTTTCAATTCACAGACGCTATGTGAAGCAGCAAGAAAATACATTCCTACAAAATTTAATTCTTCAACAAAATGCAGTCTTAAGAAAAAGACTAAGGCGAAAAATTAAATTGGACAAATATTCGCTTAACTGTTACGGTGGCGGATCATGCAAAGTGGCACATTTTTCTTACCTTCCGAAATCGAACGTGAAACAGGATTTGGAAAAGAACAATTAAGAAAGTGGCGTCAGCGGTTTGGCTTTCCTCCTAAGGAATCAAATGATGAAGGCAAGATTGCCTACTCAGTTGATACAGTCGACCAGCTCCATTTAATAAAAAGATTGCTCGAAGCAGGTTTTCGTCCTGCGCAAGTTGTTGGTAAGACTGTCCTGGAGCTTGAAAAACTTAAGCTTGAATTAGGCTTGAGTGCTGTGGTTTATGCACCGGATGATTCAATACTGACACTCATTGAGCACATCAAGTTAAACGACTTAAAAGGATTTTTATCTCTTTTAACTAAAAAGCGTGGCAAGCAAATAATGCTTGATTTTGTCCAAAATACAATCGCTCCACTCATGATCGGTATTGGTGAAGCTTGGCGTCGGGATGAAATCGATATCCACCATGAGCACCTTTGCTCGGCGCATATTGAACGCTATTTGCATGCTGAGATCCTCCGTTTGCGACCAAGAGATGGGTTACCAGTTATTTTGTTGGCTCTTCCCCCAGGAGAGCATCATCTACTGGGCCTATTGATGGCGGAGGCTGTTTTGGCAGAGGAGGGGGCCGTCACAATCAATATTGGATCCGGTATTCCACTCAATAATCTAAAGTTAGCTGCTATGTCGTGTAAGGCAGATGTGGTCGCGCTATCTTTTAGTTTTGCGCACCCGTCGAAAGATATCTTGCCAACCATATTGCATTTTCGGCGATTGTTGCCCCCTGAGATACAAATATGGGTGGGTGGTGCCGGCATTTCTGTCATAAGAAAAAAACCTAAAGGCGTGGACTTCTTTTACGATTTTAAAGATGCAGTTTTTGCTTTGAATAACTTTTCTTTTCAATAGCGGAATTAGATAAAACCTTTCCCTTTGATGTACAAGAAAGAAATATCATTCTGGTATATTGGATTCACAACTTTTTTTAGGAGATATCTGTGCAGAATAAATTTAGAAAATCCCTCTTTGCGTTTGCCTGTGCTTGCTTGTTAGGCTTGTCAGCATGCTCAACGATCAGTTCGGCTTATGACTCTTCGGTTGATACTGTGTCTGGATGGTTTAAGTCTGACGAAAAGAAATAATTAGTCCCACACATTCATCTTAAATTTTGTGGCTCCGCTTGCGGAGCCATTTCCATCTAAATGGTAGATTGATGAGCTGATGACCGGCTGAAACTGTATTTACTCAGGTCTGGGTATCAACTTGTAAGAGATCAACTCACCTTTGGAATTAACTTTGGCAAGAACCATATCGCCAGAGGCTATGTTCTCACCCATGAATTCCAAAATATTGACATGGTGTGTCACCATGATCAAGGCTTTATTGCCTTTAGATTTCATCTTGCCTGCAATAAACCGCTGAAGTTTTAAATTACTTTCTTTGGCCTTTGACATGTCGTCAAAAAATGAAGCTAACGCAGGCTCCACTTTATATTCGCCAAAGTTAAGCAATGCCGCAGTATCTTTGCATCTGCACCAAACGCTGGAATGCACATCGGCATTTTTAACGCCTTGTTTTTTAAGCCACTCGCCTACAAAAACAGCTTGGGCTCTTCCTACCGCGTTGAGATTTCTCTGGGTTATGCAGTCTTCCAGAGAATAATTAGCCGGGTCACCTACGCCAGGAGCTAAGGTGTGTCGCATCAACAATACGTAATCGGATGATTGAAGCTTTTGCGATAAGTCGCTGGCTTGGGCTAAAAAGCAGCATGCCGTTAGAAGGGCGGTGATGATTTTTTTCATATAAAACGTATTTTCCTTTCTTTTCAATGCAAGTAACATTCACTGTCATTTAAAAAGGAGATAAACAATGTTTAGTCACGTCATGATCGGCGCCAACGACCTAGAAGCATCTAGAAAATTTTATGACGCCGTTCTCGGCACATTAGGAATAGCCCCCGGTGTGATCAACAACGATATGCGGTATTTCTACCGCAGTCCTAAGGGTTCTTTTTCAATTTCCAAACCTATTGACGGGCAACCTGCGACCCATGCGAATGGCGGAACAATTGGATTCTTGGCCGAAACACCAGAGCAATTGTTAGCGTTTCATGTCGCAGGTATTACCAACGGTGGAACTACATGCGAAGACCCACCAGGACCAAGAGAAGGGCCGTTTGGTGTTATCAATTTGGCCTATCTTCGTGACCCAGCAGGCAACAAGATTTGTGCATTGCATAGGCCTCCGAAGCCAGGTAAATAATGATGCGCACTAGCGCAAATAGCTCCCTAGCCAACTGATTTGTTTAACGCCCCACCTATGAAGCACCTAGTTTTATGCGTCTTTAGTGTTTTGGCATTCATCAGTAATGCAGCAGAGTATCAAACTAAGACCGAGGTGGTGGTGAGCGTACATAAGGTGGGCGATAGTTTTGAGTTGAAAGCTTCTTACGCCGCCCCTATGGATATTTGCAATGCGTTTGCTTTCATCACCGATTACGAGGACGCAAAGAATATCGTAGGCATTACAGAATCAAAAATCATCTCAAGAGCAGATAACAAGGTCATTGTTCAACGTAAAGCCAAAGAGATAATTTTTTTGTTTCCTCTGGAAATCAATACAACTATTGAGTACACCGAGCTAACCACTAAAGGCTTGAATTTTGAGCAAATTCATGGGGACAACAAAACCTACAAAGGCACATGGCGGCTCGAGCCGGAGGGAAGCTCTACAAAGTTCGTTTACCAAAGTGTGGTGGAACCCAATTCGATGGTTCCCAAACAGGTTTTGGAATACTTTATGAAAAACATTGTTAAAAAACGTTTTGAAGCCATGGCCGCCAGGGCATTACTGAAAGCGCATACACCCAACCCCAAGTGTCCATAGCCGAAGTAAAGCCCTAGCAATAAAGATTTCCCCCTATCTGCCGATTTTCTTTTTAAGAGGAAAAGAGGCTCATATGCGTATTGGTGCTGTAGGCATGAATAGCTCTATCAACAGAGCGCAAAGTGCCATTAAAAAAATATCGGCTATCTCTAAGCCGCGCACATTTGCTGTGGATGAGGTCTCGGATAACTTACCAAACGTAGGCCAAATTGATCGAGAGAACCATTTGCATGATGGGGCCAAGAACCGTCTTGACACCCTAGGCAGTGAAGTCGACGTCTGGGTTTAGTCCGTCCAGTCGATCACCATCTTCAGACATTGCGGATCACCAAAAGCGACTTCATAAGCATGCTGAGCTTGATCAGCTTTTTCATAATGGGTAATAAGCCCCTCAAGCGGCAAACTGCCACCATGAAACATAGCCACAACGGCTTGGAGATCATGTTTTTTCCATTGCGCGGCAACACGAATGGTGGCTTCGCGCATGAATGCTGGAGGATAGGCAAAAGCTAGATCTTGTTTATAAAACCCCGCGAGCACTACTTCACCGCCAGCTGCCATTTTTGGAATGACAAGATTCAAAATGCCCGCGTCACCACTCACATCACAAATGCAACGGTAATCTTTGCGCGTGTCTTGATCGGGATGGATCACGTCATACCCTAAAGCGCCTGCTTGTCGAATAGCTTGTGTTTCCCAAACTACTGGGGCGGGCTTACCAGCAGCAACCACCATGCGCGCCAACAATCTGCCCATGATGCCGTGACCAATGATCAGGTCTGGGTAAGCTAATAAAGCTGCACCTTCGCGTCCGACGGTAAACACATGGTGCGCAGTCGCTGCCAAAGCTAACAGCACGCCTTTACTACCCAAAGCAGGGTCAAGTTTGACGGCACGATCATGCGGTACCACAAGACGTGCGCCCGAACCGCCAAATAAATTTTGGACACCTTGGAACGCATACGAGCCTGGTAAAAAAACGAGGTCTCCTTTTTGCAAACCAGAAACCTCTGCGCCTAGATTTGCGATGGTGCCGACTGTTTCATAACCGGGAACTAGCGGGTAAGACAAGCCAGGAAAGGGGGGCATCGTGCCTTCCCACAACAAGCGTTCAGTGCCTGTGCTGATGCCACTGAAAGAGACCACAACTTCTAAATCAAGTGGCCCCATGGGCGCGAGTTCAAGTTCACGAACACGCAAAGATTTTGGGGCTTCAAAAACAATGGCTTTGGCTTTCATGGGCAAAATTTTTAATTAAATGAATGGAGCTTGTCAAAGCCTTAAGCGAGTGTTTCAACGATGCAAACACAGCGATGTTAAGAAGTTTAAATGCATAATGGTTGACGAAAAATAAGTTTGCAATTTAGTAAACGTATGCATAAATTACTCAATCTAGGTGGTGTTTTGTTAGCCAGTGTTTTTTTATCAGCAGGTGTACTTTACGGTTTGTGGGCGCCAGATATTGCGTTGTATGAACTCAAGTTGCGTTACGGATCTGCTTCGCAACATGTTGTGGAAGTGGACGGCCTCCATATCCATTACAAAGATACAGGTCCTAAAGATGCGCCTGTTCTTTTGTTATTGCATGGTTTTGGTTCAAGCCTCCAAACCTGGGATGCGTGGGCTACTCAGTTAGAAAAAGATTACAGAGTCATCCGCTTAGATTTACCTGGGTTTGGCCTCACTGGCGCCAGTCCTAGCCAAGATTATTCCGAGCAAAAAGATGTTTCCACATTGATGCATTTTGTAGATAAGTTAGGTTTGTCTAGTTACTCACTTATCGGGCACTCAATGGGCGGAAAAATGGCTTGGGGCTTAGCGGCCTCGCAACCAGATCGCGTGAATGCCTTGGTTCTGATGGCGCCCGATGGCTTCCCAGAGACCAAAGACATTGGCACCAAGCCCTATGCAATGCCAGGGGTCATGGGGGTGATCAAGTTCTCTTTACCCAAGTTCTTGGTGCGCAAATCCATTGAACCTGCATTTTTTGATGCCAATGCTTTGGACGACAGTTTGGTGGATCGTTACTACGATATGTTGCGAGCGCCTGGTGTTCGTGCCGCCATTTTGGAGCGGGCAAACCAAACTATTTATACCGATCCCGTTCCGCGCCTGAAAAAAATAACAGCCCCCACCTTACTCATTTGGGGTGAAGAAGATCGGATGATTCCAAGCCGGAATGCAAAAAGTTATTCCAATGTTTTGTTGCATTCCCAAACAGTGCTGTTGCCAAAATTAGGCCATTTGGTCCAGGAAGAGCAACCCAACATTGGCTTGAAGGCCGTGACTGAGTTTTTGAACTCGACCCTGAAACGCTGACTCCTAGGGCCTAAAAGCCCTAAACCGCTAAAGTGTCAACGAGTATTGACAATGACAGATGTAATGATATATTTACACAAAGATCTGTCATTTCTTCTCGACAGTGACATTACAAGGGGGCGGTATGAGTCTATTAATACGAGCCGAAGAGGCGCTGAAGTCACACTTTGAAGCGGCCGTCGGGTCAGGGGCGCCCCCCCGATTGCAGGCATCGATGCGCCACGCTGTCTTCTCGGGTGGCGCCAGAATTCGCCCGCAACTCTGTCTGGCCGTGGCCAAGGCGTGTGGAGACGATGCCCCTGAACTCACCAACGCTGCTGCGGTATCTCTGGAATTAATGCACTGCGCGTCGTTGGTGCATGACGACATGCCAGCGTTTGACAACGCCGATTTCCGACGGGGTTTACCAACGGTACATAAGGCCTTCAGTGAGCCTTTGGCCCTGTTGGCCGGTGACGGATTGATCGTCATGGCCTACCAAGTGCTGTTGAACGCCGGCCGACAGCACCCAGACCGACTGATTGCTCTGATGGATAACTTGTCCCAAGGGGTGGGCTTACCCAATGGCATTGTGGCCGGGCAAGCATGGGAGTGCGAAACCTCCGCAGACTTGGCCCAGTACCAGCGGTCTAAAACAGGGGCCTTGTTTGTATCCGCGACATCCGCAGGAGCGATTGCCAGCGGCCAATCGCCCAAGCCGTGGGCGTCTTTGGGGGCTTTTTTAGGCGAGGCCTACCAAGTCGCAGATGACATCCGTGATGTGCTCGGCGACATTGCGATGCTGGGTAAACCCGTCGGACAAGACAAACTCAATGAGCGTCCCAGTTCAGCCCAAGCCCTGGGTTTGGATGGTGCCATTGCACATTTTGATTCGCTTATCAAGCAAGCGGGAGATTCCATTCCCGAGTGCGCGTGCAGAGACATGCTCAAGCAGTTGGTCTTGATGGAGTCTCAGCGCTTAGTGCCCAAGTCTATGTGTGAGGACTATCGCAAGCGTGCTGTGAGCGCAAAGCCAGCAAAGACGCGTGCCTCACTGCCTAATGGGGCGCAACAACAGCAAATCATTCAGTGAGTAAGTCCATGGATATTGCTAGCCTGTCTCAAGGTTTGATTGAGGTAACCACTTGGCAAGACCGTTTGCTGCAGTGGTTGGAGCGTATTTACGCCAGCCCAAAGATGTATCAGTGGTCTTTGGGTAACCCCTTCACGCGTTGGATCACAAAACGTCGCACGCAAAAAATTTTCGACTTGATGTCGGGGTTTGTTTACTCCCAAGTGCTGCTGGGCTGCGTTCGCTTAGACCTGTTCAAAATGCTCCACCAAAGGCCTTTGAGCCTGCAGCAAATTTCACTGCAAACACGGCTCCCAGAAGAAGCTTTGCAGCGTTTGTTGCTGTCGGCAGTTTCTTTAGGGTTATTGGAGTACCGCAGCCATCAAAGATTTGGCCTGGGTGCTTTAGGTGTTCCTCTGGCTGTGCATGCAGGAATCGGCGCTATGGTCGAGCACAACCATTTGTTGTACCGCGACATGGAAGACCCCTTGGCTTTTTTGAACAATGCGTGGCGGGGCAGCATGGCCGAGTATTGGCCGTATGCACATGATGCGCAAGCAGCCGAACGCGCAGCCCAGGAAAAGTTCAGCCGCTATTCAGATTTGATGGCTTCATCCCAAGAATTTGTCGTTCAAGAAATTCTTGGCTCCTACTATTTTGAAGAGCACCGTTGCGTTTTAGATGTGGGCGCAGGCAAGGGCCGATTTGCCAGTGAATTGGCCTTGCATGCCAAGCACCTGTCACTCAAATTATTTGATTTACCCCCTGTGCTGGAGTTGGCTAAGGCTACGTTTCAAAGCAAGGGATTGATCGATCGATTGGACTTATGCCCCGGTAATTTCTTGCACGACCCCTTGCCCCAGGGGGCTGATTTGGTCACTTTGGTGCGCGTGGCGCACGACCATCCTGACGAGGTGGTTCAGCAATTACTGCAAAAAATACACGACGCACTGCCTGCGGGCGGAACTTTGCTCTTGGCCGAGCCAATGGCAAATACCTACTCCCAAGGCGTAGACGGGTTGACGCAGACAGATGCGTACTTTCATTTCTATTTGCTTGCCATGGGTGCTGGTCGGCTTAGAACCCCAGAGGAGCTGATGGGGATGATGCGCAAGGCAGGTTTTATGGGTGTGGAGCAGGTTCCCAACAACATGCCGATCCATGCGCAAATCCTTTTGGGTCGAAAACATAAGTGTTTCCCCTAGTTTTCATCAAAAACTGTAAATTAAGTTTGACACTCAACACTGTAAGGTTAAAAATACACTCATGAAATCCACTGCAGTCGTTTTTGATAGACCCAAGAAATTGTCATTACAGGCGCTCGAGCTTCCCAATATCGAAGCGGGTCAAGTAGAAGTGGCTGTGCAGTACAGCGGTATCAGTACCGGTGCCGAGCGCATGTTGTGGGATGGCAGCATGTCAGCCTTGCCAGGCATGGATTACCCCTTGATCCCAGGTTTTGAAACCTTTGGTCAAGTGGTCAAAGCGCACAAAGGTGCCAAGCTAAAAGAAGGCGACATGGTTTTTGTCCCAGGGGCCAATTGCTTCTCGGGTGTCAAAAGTATGTATGGCGGAGCCGCATCCCGGTTGGTGGTGTCGGATACGCAAGTTTTACCCGTCTCCGATGCGCTAGGTTCGGATGCTGTTTTATTAGCGCTTGCAGCCACCGCGTACCACGCCGTTTCAGGTGGTGGCACACAGGAACCTTTCACCCCTCCCGACCTGATCATTGGCCACGGTGTGATGGGGCGCTTGTTAGCGCGACTCACCGTTGCTGCCGGGTGCCCTGCGCCAACGGTGTGGGAAACGCAACCCGAGATCGCCAAGGGCGCACAAGGCTACGAAGTCGTTCGTCCTGAGGATGACCCACGCAAAGACTACCAAGCCATTTATGACGTCAATGGCGATGCGAGCGTTTTGGATCAGTTGATCCAGCGCATTCGTCCTGGCGGTGAAGTGGTGTTGGCTGGCTTCTACAAGCACGGCATTCAATTCGCTTACTCGCCTGCATTTGGCCGCGAAGCGCGCATTCGCGTGTCTGCCGAATGGAAGAGGTCCGATTTGTTAGCAGTCAATCAACTGGTGAATAACGGCCAACTTTCTTTGAAAGGTTTGGTCACTCATGTGCAAGCCTTTCATTCTGCCAACGCTGCCTATGAGACTGCGTTTGGCGATGTTTCTTGCCTCAAGATGGTTTTGGACTGGAGTGCCCACGCATGAATAAACAATCAACGTCGAACGAACAAACTATCCAATTTGTGGACCGTTTGCGAGAGGAAGCTGCCATACCAATGGATGCCGTCAGCACGCAGGAAGTCACCAAAGAAACGCAAATCATCGCAATCTACGGCAAGGGCGGCATCGGTAAGAGCTTCACTTTGGCCAATCTGAGTTACATGATGGCGCAGCAAGGAAAGAAAGTTTTGCTGATTGGGTGTGACCCCAAAAGTGACACGACCAGTTTGTTGTTCGGCGGGCGTGCTTGCCCCACCATCATCGAAACCTCATCCAAGAAAAAATTGGCTGGTGAGCCTGTCGCCATTGGCGATGTCTGCTTTAAACGCGATGGTGTCTACGCCATGGAATTGGGTGGGCCAGAAGTCGGACGTGGTTGCGGCGGGCGCGGCATCATCCACGGCTTTGAACTGCTCGAGAAACTCGGCTTCCATGAGTGGGGCTTTGATTACGTGTTGCTCGACTTTTTAGGTGATGTGGTGTGTGGAGGATTCGGTCTTCCTATCGCCAGAGACATGTGCCAAAAAGTGATTGTGGTTGCCAGTAACGATTTGCAATCTTTGTATGTTGCCAACAATGTTTGTTCGGCTGTTGAATACTTTAGAAAACTCGGCGGCAACGTGGGCGTAGCCGGCATGGTCATCAACCGCGACGATGGAACCGGAGAGGCCGCCAACTTTGCCGAGGCAGTGGGTATTCCTGTGTTGTCGACGATTCCTGCTAACGAAGATATCCGCAGAAAGAGTGCTAGCTACGAAATTATTGGACGCCCCGATTCAGTCTGGGGACCGATGTTTGCAGAACTTGCGGAAAACGTGGGTACCTCACAGCCTGTGCGTCCTAAGCCTATGACCCAAGACCAACTGTTGGGTCTATTTGCGGCCTCGGCTGTTGGACGCGATGTGGTGCTGGAGCCTGCGACCCAATTTGATATGTGCGGCAAAACCGACACCAGCAAGCCAACGCTTGAAGTTGTGTACGACGAAGTTTGAGACCAAGCAAGTAGTCAACCATGATAAAAACCATACCGATCATTGCCTCCACTGACAAAGTGCCTGAGGGCATGAGCACGTCCATAGATGGCGACGGCATGGGTTGTCACGCAGGCGGTGAAAAAATGTTGGCGGCAGCCAAGGCCTCTGGTAAGTCAGCGGTGTTGGCGCAATATGCCAAAGACTATCCAGTGGATCCCAAAGCGGGTCCGCACGACCAACCGCAAAGCATGTGCCCAGCGTTTGGATCGTTGCGCGTTGGACTGCGTATGCGACGCACCGCCACCATTTTGTCGGGCTCCGCATGTTGCGTTTACGGCTTGACTTTCACATCACACTTTTACGGTGCTAAACGTAGCGTGGGGTATGTACCTTTTAACTCGGAGTCTTTGGTCACAGGTAAGCTGTTTGAAGACATTCGTGAGGCGGTCTACAACGAAGCGGATCCAGAAAAATATGACGCCATAGTGATCATCAACTTGTGCGTGCCTACTGCGAGTGGTGTGCCTTTGCAGTTGCTGCCCAAAGATATCAACGGGGTTCGCATTATCGGTATTGATGTACCGGGTTTTGGTGTGCCAACGCACGCTGAAGCCAAAGATGTATTGGCTGGTGCGATGCTGAAATATGCGCGCGAAGAAATAATGGCTGGTCCAGTTCAGGCACCCAGAGC